>Ga0316226_1000219_pt1 | contig 85702 bp, 81 predicted proteins | sample TBH18017metaG_FD_206009 | JGI IMG/M metagenome (GOLD analysis project Ga0316226, IMG submission 206009) | Freshwater microbial communities from Trout Bog Lake, Wisconsin, USA - TBH18017 | ecosystem: Environmental > Aquatic > Freshwater > Lake > Hypolimnion/Profundal zone | place: USA: Wisconsin...
ATGAGCAGCCCCCTGTCGCCGGCTGCTGCGCAGCGGCTCGCCTCCGGCATGGCCTTGCCGGTTCCATGATTGCATTCCATTGATTACCCCCTCCTGGTGGTCCAGGAAATTGGGGCGCGGCCCATTGGCTCTAATCTGCCTATGTTGCGCGACCAATCCGAATCTCAAACCTGGACCACTTCTGGAGAGTAGAGATCGTCCACTTCTTGAGAGCGACCAAGCCGGCTGCCTTGGAACCCAATTGTGGAGGAACTTGGAGGGAATGAATCACACCGGCAACCGGGCTATGATCCACCCTATCCAGGTCGCCCATCAGATCGCTGAACGTTCTCCGCTTGCCCGACTTCTCCACCCTGCCTGACCAACCACCCAGGTCATTCCATGGCAATACCTAAGCAGGAAGACCACGATTGCTGGAGCGCATCCAGGTCAAGGGAAGGGACATCGACAAGGAAGGGAAGGAGACCCCCAAGGATGAGCTCCTCCGGATGCCAGGCTTGTCAAAGCTCAAGGACGTGGAGGGCCGGATCCCCATCGAGCCCAGCGATTGAATTACTGGTATTTCTCGGATGGCCCCTACCGGAATCGATTCGTGAGGATCCCCATGGGGGACACGCGCTCCCTGGTGTACGTCGATCTGAAAATGCTCGGGGCGGAATTCCAAGCCCAGTTGGAGAAAAGCCAGAAGGGGTGGTCCTGCGGCCATGGATCCGCATGAATGTACGGGTCGCGGGGGGCAAGAACTTCTATCAGGATGGCTGCCTGAATTGTGGGTAAATCCTTAAAGAAAAAGTTGTAAGTGGCAAATTTTGTTAAAATTTTGATATTGTTTTTTAGGCTGTCCCGGCCCGCTCAAGGAGCAGGTGCAGCAGGGTCACGGCGGCCGGCGTGATGCCAGGGATCCGGGACGCCTGGCCCAGGGTCTCGGGGCGGTGGCGCAGGAGCTTCTCCTGGACCTCCCGGCTCAGGCCGGGCAGGTGCTCGATCCGGAAATCGACCGGGATCCGCACGTGGTCCCAGGCCCGCTGGCCCTCCAGGAGCCGGGTCTCGCGCTCGTGGAAGCCCTGGTAGCGCACCTCGAACAGGAGCAGGTCGCGTTCCCAGTCCGGATCCCAGCCTTCCAGGGGCGCGTCCCAGCCTTCGAGCAGGGCCAGGGCGGCGTCCGCCAGCTCGGGGGTGATCTGCTGGCGCTTGAGGAGATCGCCCAGCGTCATGCCGGCGTTGAGGGTGAGCCCGGCCTGGGCCGCCAGCCCGCCGAAGGGGGAGGTCGGGGCCACCCAGGCGGCGGCGCACTGCTGCCGGACCCGGCCGCGCCGGGCCAGCCGCGCCTCCACGCCCTGGAGCTCGGCGGGGGTGAGCGCGCCCACCTCCCGGGCCACCGGCAGGAGCCGGGCATCGGCCAGGTCGCAGGCCAGGCCCAGGCGGTGCTCGGCCCGGGCCGTCAGCATGCGGTAGGGCTCGTCGGTGCCCTTGGTGACCAGGTCGTCGATCATCACCCCGATATAGGCCTGGTCCCGGCCCAGCACCAGGGGTTCCTGGCCCCGGAGCCAGCGGACCGCGTTGATCCCGGCCATGAGCCCCTGGCCCGCGGCCTCCTCGTAGCCGGTGGTGCCGTTGATCTGGCCGGCGAACCAGACCCCCTCCTGGCCCTTCACGGCAAGGCCGAGGGTCAGCTGGAGCGGGTCGAAGCTGTCGTACTCGATGGCGTAGCCGGGCCGCAGGATCTCGGCCCGCTCGAACCCGGCCAGGGAGCGGACCATGCGTTCCTGCACGTCCACGGGCATGGAGGTGGACAGGCCGGCCAGGTAGATCTCGTTGGTCTCCAGGGAATCGGGCTCCACGAAGATCTGGTGGCTGGCCTTGTCCGGGAACTTCACGAACTTGTCCTCGATGGACGGGCAGTAGCGGGGGCCCACCCCCTCCACATGGCCGCCGTACATGGCCGACCGGCCCAGGTTTTCGCGCACGGCCCGTTCGGTCTCCGGGGTGGTGTGGACGATGTGGCAGGGCACCTGGGGCTGGGGGATGCCGGCGCTGAAGAAGCTGAAGGGGCGAGGCCGGGAGTCCCCCCATTGGGCCTCCAGCCGGCTGAAATCGATGGTGTCCCGGTTGATCCGGGGGCTGGTGCCGGTCTTCAGGCGGCGGCAGCGCAGGCCCAGGGCCCGGAGCTGCTCGGCCAGCTGGGTGGACGGCGGCTCCCCCGCCCGTCCAGCCTCGATCCGCCGCTCGCCGATGAGGATGCGGCCGTTCAGGAAGGTGCCCGACGTGATCACCACCGCCGCCGCCGGCAGGAAGGAGCCGTCCAGCAGCTCCACCCCCTGCAGGGCGGGGCCGAAGCGCAGCCCGGCGGCCGTGCCCTGGCACAGGCGCAGGCCGGGCACCCGCTCCAGCAGGTGGCGGGCGGCGGCCCGGTACTTGACCCGGTCGGCCTGGGCCCGGGGCCCGCGCACGGCCACCCCGCGGCTGGCGTTGAGGATCCGGAAGTGGATCCCGGTGGCGTCCGTGAGCCGGCCCATGGCCCCGCCCAGGGCGTCCAGCTCGCGCACCATGTGCCCCTTGCCGACGCCGCCGATGCTGGGGTTGCAGCTCATCTGGCCGATCTGGTCCAGGTTCATGGTCAGGAGGGTCGTGGCGACTCCCATCCGGGCGGCGATGTGGGCCGCCTCGATCCCCGCATGACCTGCGCCTATGACCACCAGCTCCATCGAGCCTCCCGAGGGCGATAGCTTATCAGCCCCGGATGGACTCCTCCTCGCCGTTGACCTCGGCCCGGATCTGGTTGGCCACGCGCCGGGCCTTTTCCCGGGCCTTGGCGCTGAGATCCTTCAGGTCGGCCCGGAGCTCGGGCCCGCTCTTGGGGGTGGTCAGCGCCACCACCAGGGCCCCGGCGGCCGCCCCGAGCAGGAACAGCAACAGCCCGCTGCCTACGTTATTCTCGGATTCGCTCATCTTCTTCCTCCTTCACAGGCGCGGCCGGATGGGGCCGCTTGAGGTAGTTCATGACCATCCTCGCGACCGCCAGGATGGTCTCCAGCCAGGGCGAAGCACCCCGGCCCAGCAAGGCGGGGATGGCCCCGGCCAGATTGCCCAGGGCGACGGGCAGGCTCAGGCTGCGTTCCGCCAGTCCGGCCACCTGGTCCACCTGGATCCGCATCTGATGGATGTCCTCGGCTACCTGATGGATATCCGCCCGGGCACCCTCCGCCAGCGCCTGCACAGCCATGGCGGTGCGCCGCAGCTGCAGGATCAAGGCGACCAGGAAGGCGCACAGCACCACCAGCACAATGGCCGTAACGACCGTCAATCCGGAACCCATGGAGCCTCCCCGTTAGGCCTTCAATATGGGGGTACCGGTCCCGTTCCGCCAACTTTACAAAAGGCCCGAGCCGAATTGATGGGAGAATCAGGGCATGAGACAGCGAATGAACCCCGAGGAACGCCGGGAGCGCAGACGCCGGGTCGTCGCCCGGTCCAAGTTCGCGCTGCCCTCCGCCGTGACCCTGCTTTCCGTCCTCTGCGGGTTTTCCAGCGTGGTCATGTCCATCAATGCCGCCGGCGACAAGACCGGGGTCAATTTCCTGTGGGCGGCCGGCCTGCTCCTGGCCGCCGGGGTCTTCGACGGCCTGGACGGCCGGATCGCCCGGGCCACCAACACCGCCACCGAGTTCGGCGTGCAGCTGGATTCCCTGGCCGACGTGCTCAGCTTCGGCATGGCCCCGGCGATCCTTGCCTACCGCTACGGCTTCTTCGACCTGGGCCTGGCCGACCCCCGGCTGCGGGCGGTGGGCTGGGGGGCCTCCTTCTTCTTCGTGGCCTGCGGCGCCCTGCGCCTGGCCCGGTTCAACGTCCAGGTGGGCTTCGTCGATTCCCGGTTCTTCATGGGCATGCCGATCCCGGCCGGCGCCGCCTGCGTGGCGGCGGTCATCCTGTGCTGGCCGGAGGCCCCTACCCACGTCTGGACGGCCTACCTGTTCGCCGGCGAACTGTTCCTGGTGGGGCTGCTGATGGTCTCGACCGTTCGCTTCCCCAGTTTTAAGAAACGTTCATCGAGTCCTGCCGCCACCCGGTGGACCACGATCGTGGTCCTGTTGGTGCTGTCGATGGTCCCGGTCCTGCGGGAGCAGTTCTTCCTGGCCTTCTTCGGCGCGTACATCCTGGTCTCGCTGGTCATGAACCTGGGCTGGCGCCTGGGCTGGCGCGGGATCGAGCCGCCCCTCAAGGAGATCCGCCACTCCAAGCCCGGCGAACCCCTGGAAGAGGGGCACTGAGCCGCCGTCAGTAGCCCGGACCCTGCTCGGCCCGGTCCTTGACGGCCCGCAGGATCGCCGGGAGGGAGCGGCTCAGGATCAGGTCCTTCACGAACCCCGGCAGGGACCGGCCGATATCCACCCGGCTGCGATAGATCGCCAGGGTCCAGCCCCCGGGCAGCGCCTCCAGCTGCCAGCCCCCCTCGGAGGCGGCCACATCGTTGTCCGCCGCGGTCGGGTCCAGGCGCCACTCGATCCGGTGCCGGGGTTCGTCGAAGGCGCACTGGAGGGTGTAGCGGAAGGTGGACCAGGCCACCTTCGATTCCATGCGCACCGAGAGGCCCCCGCCATCCCGGCGCAGGACCTTGGCGGATTTCAGATTGGGCATGTAGTCCGGCTTGTCCTCATAAGTGATGAGCTGGCGCCAGACCGCGGGCAGGGGCCGGTGCATGGTGATCGCCCCCAACCCGCTGCCCCGGCTGCCGCTGGAATCCTGGACCGGTTCCACCCGCACCACCGCTTCCCCGCCTAGGGCGCGGGCCCGTTCCGCCGGCGTCAGGTCGAAGGGCGCCACGGCCAGCGCGGCGGCCAGCAGGAGGAGCACGGGCGGGACGCCTAGCCCTTCTTCCGGGTCTTCCGGCCCCTGGGGCCGTCGGCGGGCACCGCCAGGCCGCCCACCACTTTGGTCCCGTCGCTCAGGGTGAGGTTCCAGCCCAGCTTGTCGCCCTTGTGGATGCCCAGGCGCTTGAAGGTGCCCACCGGGAATTCCACGAAGTGCCGGCTGGTGACCGCGCCGCCGTAGGTCGGGCAGTCGTCCCCCTTCATGGGCGAGCAGGGCGGCACGTTCTCGGCCAGGTCGACGATGGCGCCATCCTCCTTGACCCAGGCCACATCCAGGGAGATCAGGCAGTTCTTCATCCAGATGCTGCGGAAATCCTCCTGGGTGTAGATGAAGATCATGCATCGGTCCTTGGCCAGGAACTGGCGGTGCATGAGCCCCAGGCGCTGCTCCTCCATGGTGCGGGCCACCTCGGCCATGAATTTCTGGCCTTTCACCACCACGGTGCCGCCATCGGGGGCGACCGGCGCGACGGCAAGCAGGCAACTCAGCAGGAACGGGATCATGGCGGCTCCGGTAGGTCTCCCATGGTAGCCCGATCCCGGGCTATTTGAGCCAGTCCAGCACCCGCTCCACGTCGGCCTCCTCGTGCCAGCCGTGCAGGGCCACCCGCAGGTAGCCTTCCCGCACGGACGCGTAGATGCCCCGGCGGAGGCCCGCCTTCAGGATTCTTTCCATGGCCTCCCGGCCCCGGCCACCGTGATGCAGGGCGAGGATCGAGCCCAGCCGGTCCGCCGCCAGCAATTCCTGCAGGCGTTCGGCTTCTCCGGCCCATTGGGGGATCCGGGCCAGGCCTTCCAGGAGCCGCGACTGGAGGCGCCGGACATGGGCGGCGATGGCCTCGATGCCGGCCTCGTTGACGGTCCGGAAGGACTCCAGGGCGCCCACGCAGGTCATGAGGGGCAGGGTGCCGGGTTCCAGCCGGCGCCCGTCGGCCAGCCAGGCCCGGGCATGGTCGGTGGAAGCCCGTTCGAAGGCGGTGCCGTCCTCCACGGACATCCAGGAACCCGAGGGAACCAGTTCCTTGCGGAAGACCGGGTCGGTCCACAGGAAGCCCTGGCCTTGGGGTCCCAGCAGCCCCTTGTGGCCGCCGCAGGCGAATGCGCTGGCTCCGGAGAGGTCGGGCCGGGCGGTGCCCGCGCCCTGGATGCCATCCACCACCAGCCGCACCTTCCTGGCCCGGCAGCCCGCGCCCAGGGCGGCGAGGTCCAGCTTGAGGCCATCCTGGAAACGCACCCAGGAGACCGTCAGTACCTGGGTCGCCCGGCCCAGGGCGGCCAGGAGGCGGTCTTCGGGATCCACCCCGGCGCGGGGCGGGGTGGAATCCCAGGCCTCGGCGCCGGCCCGGTGGCCCTCCCAGAGGGGGACTTCCCGGAAGCGCACGCCCCGGGCTTCCATGGCCTTCCAGGGCCAGATGTTGCTGGGGAACTCGCCGAGCGGGGCCAGCACCTCGTCGCCCCGGCTCCAGCGCGTCCCCTGGGCGAGGGTCACCAGGCCGGACGAGGTGGAGGGGGTGAGGGTGATGTCCGAAGCCTCCCCGCCGATGATCCTGGCCGCCTCGGTTCGCAGGGCCTCCGGCACTTCCAGGCAATCCTCCTGGAACCGGAGCTTCCAGGGCCACAGTTCCTTGTAGAGGAAGGCCCGGACCTCCCGCACCAGCGCGCGGGGCACCGGCCCCTCCGAGCAGTGCATCAGCCAGAGATGGTCGGAATCCACATGCAGCAGGGCGGGGTTGAGCGGCGGCAGGGTCACGGGCGGGCGGAATCCAGGAGGGCCTTGATGGAATTGGGGAAAAGCTCGTCGACCATGCGCCGGACCGCGTGGGCGTACTGCTGGATCTCCCACTGGGCGTGGCTGTCGGTGCGCAGCCGGATGAAGTGGGCGACAGCCTGGAGGCTGACGGTCCAGTACACCTCCGAATAGAGGCCCAGGGGCAGGATGCAGCGGGCCTGCTCCCGGCAGACCCCGAGGGCGATCAGGTTCTTGTACTGGGCCACGGCGTTCCGGCAGGTCTCCAGGAAGGCGGCCCTGGCCTGCTCGGCGGCGGCGCCGTCCACTTGCCCCTCGGATCCCTGCTTGTTCACCTTGGCCTGCCGACGAAAGACATCAGGAACAAAAAATTCATCTTCCGGGAATTCCACATAACGGCCGCTGATCTCATTGAATTCGCTAGCAATTCGGTGCTTCATCCACTGACGGAACACAAAGATCGGGGCCTTTACATGAAATGTCAATGCCGTGTGCCGGAACGGGGAGGTATGGTCATGGCCCGCCAGGTAGTCCAGCAGCTTGCCGTCCGCGTCGTCGAAGGTCTCCTTGCGTTTGCCGAAGGAGACCCGGGCGGCGTTGACGACGCTGAGGTCGGACCCCATGTGGTCGACCAGACGGACGAAGCCGCGATCCAGGACACTGATTTCCGTCAAGGGCATAGGGTCTCCTCGTTGGCCCATTGTAACCTGGGACACGGTTCGCTTCCGGCGCTCCCCATGTGCTGCGATCATGGAAGCACAAGGAGATGTCCATGAAATTCTTCATCGATACCGCCAACGTCTCGGAAATCCGGCGCATCAACGAATGGGGGATCCTGGACGGGGTGACCACCAACCCCAGCTTGATCGCCAAGGAATCCGGCCGGCCCTTCGAGGCGATCATCGAGGAGATCTGCGGCATCGTCGACGGCCCGATCTCCGCCGAAGTGATCGCCCTGGACGCCCCCACCATGATCAAGGAAGGCCGGCTCCTGGCGGCCATCCACAAGAACGTCGTGGTCAAGGTGCCGCTGACCGCCGAAGGCCTCAAGGCCACCCACGCCTTCAGCGCCGAGGGCATCCGCAGCAACGTGACCCTCTGCTTCAGCGCCACCCAGGGCCTCATGGCCGCCAAGGCCGGGGCCACCTACGTCTCCCCCTTCATCGGCCGCCTGGATGACATCAATCTGGTCGGCATGGACCTGATCGAGGAGCTGGTCACCATCTTCGACAACTACGGCCTGGCCACCAACGTGCTGGCCGCCTCCATCCGCAGCCCGAGGCACGTCACCGACGCCGCCCTGGCCGGCGCCCACGTGGCCACCATCCCGACCAAGGTGTTCGACCAGATGCTGGCCCACCCGCTGACCGACAAGGGCATCGAAGGCTTCCTCGCCGACTGGAAAAAGAGCGGTCGATAAATTCTTTAAACAAAAGGGTTCGGCAACGCCCTGACCGTCAATGAAAAAAATTGCCACATTAGATCAAAATATTTCATCTGCGCGGTAGAATGTTGCCAGTCAATTGAAAGGCGCAGAGATGTCCACCCTCCAGGTCAACGGCCGGGCTATCGTCACGTCGAAGGATATGAATCTCCTGGAATTCCTCCGGGATGAACTGCACCTCACCTCGGTGAAGAACGGCTGCTCGGAAGGCGCGTGCGGCGCCTGCATGGTGCTGCTGGACGGCAAGGCCTCCCGGGCCTGCCTGTTCAACACCGCCAAGCTGGACGGCCGCAGCGTGGTGACCGTGGAGGGCCTGTCCCAGCGGGAGCAGGATGTCTACGCCTACGCCTTCGGCAACGCCGGCGCGGTCCAGTGCGGATTCTGCATGCCCGGCATGGTCATCAGCGCCAAGGCCCTGCTCGACAGGAATCTCGAGCCTGTGGGCGCCGACGTCAAGCAGGCCTTCGGCCAGAACATCTGCCGCTGCACGGGCTACGTGAAAATCGAACAGGCCGTCCTGGATTCGGCCAAGCTGCTGCGCGAGGGGGCCCCGGTGCCCGCCGAGGGCGAGATCCGCCTGTCGGTCGGCTCGCGCATCACCCGCATGGACGCCCGGGAGAAGACCCTGGGCACCGGCCAGTACGTGGACGACATGCACCTGCCGGGGATGCTCTACGGCGCGGCCCTGCGCACCCCCAAGGCCCGGGTCAGGGTGCTGGCCATCGACGCCTCGGCCGCCCGGGCCCTGCCCGGCGTGCGCGCGGTGCTCACCGCCGCCGACGTGCCCGGCGAGCGCCACCAGGGGCACATCGTCCACGACTGGCCGACCATGATCGCGGTGGGCGAGGAGACCCGCTACGTCGGCGACGCGGTCGCCCTGGTGGCGGCCGAGACCCGGGCCCAGGCCCGCGAGGCGGTCAAGCTGATCAAGCTCGAATACGAGGTCCTGCCGCCCCTGGTGGACCCCCGCCTGGCCCAGAAGGACGACGCCCCGCGGATCCACCCCAAGGGCAACCTGCTGGCGCGGACCGTGGTCAAGCGCGGCGACCCGGACGCCGCCATCGCCGCCGCGGCCCACGTGATCCGCCAGACCTTCAGCACCCCCGAGACCGAGCACGCCTTCATGGAGCCCGAGAGCGCCCTGGCGGTGCCCGAGGCCGACGGCACCCTCACCGTCTACACCGGGACCCAGAGCATCTACGACGACCACAAGGGCATCGTCGGAATGCTCGGGGTCCCGGGCGACCAGGTGAAGGTGATCAGCAAGTTCGTGGGCGGCGGGTTCGGCGGCAAGGAGGACCTGATCGTCCAGCACCACGCGGCCCTGCTGGCCGTGAAGACCGGCGTGCCGGTGAAGGTCACCCTGGGCCGCCAGGAGAGCCTCAAGGTCCACCCCAAGCGCCACGCCTTCGAGATGGAATACACCGTCGCCGCCGACGCCCAGGGCCGGGTCACCGCGGTCCGGGCCTACCTGCTGGAGGACACCGGCGCCTACGCCTCCCTGGGCGGGCCGGTGCTGCAGCGGGCCTGCACCCACGCCGCGGGCCCCTACAAGATCCCCAACGTCGACATCGTCGGCGAGGCCGTCTACACCAACAACCCGCCCGGCGGCGCCTTCCGGGGCTTCGGGGTCACCCAGTCCTGCTTCGCCATGGAATCCTGCATGACCCTGCTGGCGAAGGAAGTCGGCCTCACCCCCTGGGAGATCCGCTTCCTGAACGCGGTCGAGCCCGGGGACGTGCTGCCCAACGGCCAGATCACCGACGCCGGCACCGCCTTCAAGGAGACCCTGATGGCGGTGAAGGAGCTGTGCGAGGCCCGGCCCGACGCCGGGGTCGCCTGCGCCATGAAGAACGCCGGCATCGGCGTGGGCCTGTCCGACGTGGGCCGGGTGCGGATCCGGATCCAGGGCGGCAAGGCCGTCATCTACACCAGCGCCGCCTGCATCGGCCAGGGTTTGGCCTCGGTGCTCATGCAGTTCGTGGCCGACGCCTCGGGCCTGGGCTGGGGCCAGATCGACGTGGCCGCGCCCGACACGTCCAACTCCCCCAACGGTGGGACCACCACCGCCTCCCGGCAGACGGTGTTCAACGGCGAGGCCGCCCGTCTGGCCGGACTGGCTCTCCGGGAGGATCTGGCCGGCCACACCCTGGCCGAACTGGAGGGCCGGGAATACTACCGCGAATATTCCGGCGTCACCGACCCCATGGGCTCGGACAAGCCCAACCCGGTCAGCCACGTCTCCTACTCCTACGCGACCCAGGTGGTGCTCCTGGACGAGACTGGCCGCCTGGAGCGGGTGGTGGCGGCCCACGACGTCGGCCGGGCCGTGAACCCGACCCAGGTCGAGGCCCAGATCGAGGGCGGTGTGGTGATGGGCCTGGGCTTCGCCCTCACCGAGGATTTCCCGCTCAAGGATGGCGAACCGCAGGTGAAGTACGGCACCCTGGGCCTGTTCAAGGCCGCCAACGTGCCCCCCATCCAGTCCATCATCATCGAGAAGAACCCGGACAGCCTGGCCTTCGGCGCCAAGGGGCTGGGCGAGATCGTCGCCATCCCCACCGCCCCGGCCGCGGCCGGCGCCTACTTCCACCGGGACGGCCTGTTCCGCACCGCCCTGCCGCTGGCCGGCACGCCCTACAGCCGAAAGAAGGGATAGATGACCCTCGGGATCCTCCGCGCGATCAGCCGTCGACCTGAGGATCTGGTCCTCTGCACCGTCCTGGCGGTGAAGGGCTCCGCCCCGCGCCACCCCGGCTCCAAGCTGCTGGCGGACGCCTCCGGCCCGGTGCTGGGCTCGGTGGGCGGCGGCCGCGGCGAGGCCATGGTCCTGGGCGCCTGCAGGGAGGTCCTGGCCGGGGGCGCCCCCAGGGTCCTGGGCATCGACATGCAGGGCCTGGAGGCCGAGGGCCCCGACATGGTCTGCGGCGGCACCAGCCGGATCCTGGTGGAGCTCCTGGCCGACCGGGCCCCGTACCGGGAGGCCCTGGCCATCCTCGAGAAGGGCGAGCGGGCCCTGCTGGTCAAGCGCCTGGACACCGGCGAAGTCCTCCGGGTGGGCGCCGATCCCGGGCGCGCCCGGGCGGCCCTGGAATCCGGCCACCCGATCCTGGACGAGGCCGCGGGCCTTCTCTACGACCCGCTGCTGCCCCCCGACAAGCTGCTGATCCTGGGCGGCGGCCACGTCGGCCGGGCCCTGGCGGCCCTGGCCCCGGCCCTGGGCTTCGCCGTGACCGTGGCCGACGACCGCGACGCCTTCCTTGGGCCGGAACGGTTCCCGCCCGGGGTGGCCACCCTCTCGGGGAACTACACCGAGGCCGTGGCGAGGTTCCCGATCGACCCCTCCACCTACGTGGTGATCGTCAGCCGGGGCCATCTGTGCGACCTGGAATGCGTGCGGGCGGTGCTGGGCCGGCCCTACCGCTACGCCGGCTTCATGGGCAGCCTGCGCAAGACGCGGCTGGTGCTGGACCAGGTCCGGGCCGACGGCCGCGACCCGGCCGAGGTGGACGCCCTGCACGCGCCCATCGGCTTCGAGATCGGCGCCGAGACCCCGGAGGAGCTGGCCGTGGCCATCGCCGCCGAGCTGATCGCCACCCGCCGGCGGGCCCCGGCGGCGGCGGCCGCCCACGCGGCCCGGACGGTCCGGCGCCAGGGATGAACCTGGCCGAGGCCCTCCTGCCCCTGGCGCCCTCGGGGGTGATCGCCTTCGTCGGCGCGGGCGGCAAGACCAGCGCCCTGTTCCGGACGGCCCGGGAGGCCGCGGACCTGGGGCGCAGCGTCCTGGTAACCACCACCACCCACATGCTGGACCCGCGCCTGGAGGGCCGGGCCGTGCCGGTGCGGCTCCGGCCCGGGCTGGAGTCCCCGGGCCCGGACGATCCGGAGGAAGCCGCCCCGGGCCTCACCTTCCTGGCCTCAAGGGCCGTGGAGGCCGGCAAGGTCCAGGGCATCCACCCGTCCCGGATCCCCGGGCTGCGGGCCCGCTGGGATCTGGTCCTGGTGGAGGCCGACGGCTCCCGGCGGCTGCCGGTCAAGGCCCCGGGGCCCCATGAACCGGTGCTGCCCGACGGCGCCGCCCTGGTCGTGGGCCTCATCGGCCTGGCCTGCCTGGGCCGGCCCATGGACGCGGCCACCGTGCACCGGCCCGAGGCCTTCGCCCGGATCACCGGCTGCGCCCCGGGCGAGCCGATCGGCTGGGCCCATCTGGCCGCCCTGGCCGCCCACCCCGCGGGGATCTTCAAGGGCGCGACAGGGGCCCGGGCGCTGCTGCTCAACCAGGCCGACCTGGGCGGGAACCCGCCGCCCGGACTCCGGCTGGAGGCCGATCTGGTGCTAGTCTGCAGCCTGGACCCAGGGGGGCGCGAATGACCATGATCAAGGGCAGTCTGGTGGTGGTGCGCGGCGCCGGCGACCTGGCCACCGGGATCATCATCCGCCTGGTCCGGGCCGGCTTCCGGGTGGTGGCGCTGGAGGCCGGCAAGCCCAGCGCGATCCGCCGCACGGTCTCGCTCTCCGAGGCGATGTACGACGGCACCGCCCGGGTGGAGGGGATCACCGGGATCCGCTGCGACCAGGTCCCGGAGTTCTGGGAGCCCGGCGACCCGGTGCCGGTCCTGGACGATCCCGAGTGCCGCTGCCTCTCCCGGCTGGCCCCGGCGGCCCTGGTGGACGCCATCGTGGCCAAGCGCAACCTCGGCACCCGCAAGGGCCTGGCCCCGGTGGTGGTGGCCGTGGGCCCGGGCTTCGTGGCCGGCCTGGATGCCGATGCGGTGGTGGAGACCCACCGCGGCCACGACCTGGGCCGGGTGCTGCTGACCGGCGCGGCCGAGCCCGATACCGGCGTGCCGGGCCTGATCGCCGGGTTCCGGTCCGAGCGGGTCATCCATGCCCCCCGGGCCGGCCGGGTCGAGGCCATCCGCGCCATCGGCGACCTGGTCGCCGCCGGCGAGCCGGTCCTGGCCATCGAGGGCGAACCCGTGAATGCCGCCATCTCCGGGGTGCTGCGCGGCCTGATCCGGCCGGGCTACCTGGTCCGCCCCGGCCTCAAGATCGCCGACGTCGACCCCCGCTGCGTCCCCGCCCACTGCCACAGCGTCTCCGACAAGGCCCGGGCCGTGGCCGGCGGGGTGCTGGAGGCCATCCTCATGCTCGGCGGCGCCCCTTGATCTACCTGGACAACGCCGCCACCAGCCACCCCAAGGCCCCGGGCGTGGCCGAGGCCGTGGCCCGCTGCCTGACCGAGGGCGCCGGCAGCCCCGGGCGGGCCAGCCACGCCCTGGCCCGGGCCGCCAGCCGCCTCCAGTTCCAGGCCCGGGAGGCGGTCGCCGCCCTGCTCGGCCTGCCCGCGCCGGAGCGCCTGGTGTTCACCCGCAACGCCACCGAGGCGCTCAACCTGGCCCTGCTGGGCAGCCTCGGGCCCGGCGCCACCGTGGCCCTCTCCTCCCTGGAGCACAACGCGGTGATGCGCCCGCTCCGGCACCTGGAGGCCACCCGGGGGGTGCGCCTGCTGGTCATTCCCTTCGACGCCCAGGGACGGCCGGATCCCGCGGCCCTGGAAGCGGCCCTCGGGCAGGGCCCCGATCTGATGGTCCTGACCGCCGGCAGCAACGTCACCGGCGCCCTCACGCCCGTGGACGAGCTGGCCGCGCGGTGCCGGGCCCTGGGCGTCCCCCTCTGCGTGGACGCGAGCCAGACCGCGGGCCACCTGCCCATGCCCGCCGACGTGCGCTACCTCGCGTTCTCCGGGCACAAGGGCCTGCTGGGCCCGGGCGGCACCGGCGCCCTGTACCTGGGCCCCGGCGCCGATCCCCGGCCCCTGGTCCTGGGCGGCACCGGCAGCCGGTCGGAGTCGGAGGACCAGCCGGAGTTCCTGCCGGACCGGTTCGAATCCGGCACCCCCAACCTGCCCGGGCTGGCCGGGCTGCGGGCCGCGGCGGAGTACCTCTCGGCCCGGGACGCCGGCTCCGGGCACGCCCTCGCCACCCTGACCGACACCCTGCTGCGCGGCCTGCTGGCCCTGCCCGGGGTCGCCGCGCCTGGCCCGGAGCCCGGCGCCGCCCGGGCCCCGGTGGTCTCGATCACGGTCCACGGCCGGGACCTGGGCGAACTGGCCCTGGAACTGGACCGGCGCGACATCTGCACCCGGGTCGGGCTGCACTGCGCCCCGGCTGCGCACCGCAGCCTCGGCACCTTCGCCGGCGGCGGCACCCTGCGCTTCTCTCCCGGTTTCGCCACCACGGCCGGGGAGATCCAGGCCACCCTGGAAGCGATGGAGGACATCCTCACGTGAAGCTCACCGACTACACCCGGTTCTCCGGCTGCGGCGCCAAGCTCGGGCCGGGCGTGCTCGAGCAGGCCCTGTGCGGGCTTTCCCAGCCCGCCTACCCGGAACTGCTGGGCGGCTTCGGCGGGGGCGAGGACGCGGGGATCTACCGCCTGGGGCCGGAGCTGGCCCTGGTGCAGACGGTGGACTTCTTTCCGCCGATCGTCGACGATCCCGCGCTGTTCGGCCGGATCGCGGCGGCCAACGCGCTCTCGGACATCTACGCCATGGGCGGCCGCCCCGTCACCGCCCTGGCCCTGGTCTGCCATCCGCTCAGGCTGCTCGGCATCGGGCCGCTCAAGGCCATGCTGGAAGGGGGCCTTGCGGCGCTGGTCGAGGCCGGCTGCGCGCTCCTTGGCGGGCACAGCATCGAAGACCCCGAGCCCAAGCTGGGCTACGCCGTCACCGGCCTGGTGCACCCCGACCGGGCCTGGCGCAACAACACCCTGCGCCCCGGCGGCGTCCTGATACTGACCAAACCCATCGGCACGGGCCTGGTGAACATGGCGCTGCGGGCCCAGTGCGCCTCGCCCGCGGCCCAGGCCGCCGCCCAGGAGGCCATGGCCACCCTCAACAAGGCCGCCGCCGAAGTGCTGCTCCGTTTCCCCGTGGAGGCCTGCACCGACGTCACCGGCTTCGGCCTCGCCGGCCACGCCGCCGAGATGGCCGCCGGCGAGGCCTGCGGCCTGACCCTGGAATTCGATCGGATCCCGTGGCTTCCGGATGTGGCCGAGTACGCCGCCATGGGCCTGATCCCCGAAGGCACCTACCGCAACCGGGACGGCCGCCGGCACTGCATCCCCGGCGAGGTGCCGGCCCTGGCCCTGGACCTGCTGTTCGATCCGCAGACCTCCGGCGGCCTGCTGGCGGCCCTGCCGGAAGCCTCCGCCCAGGCCGCCCTGGCCGCCCTCCTGGAGGCCGGCGTCCCGGCCCGGATCATCGGCTCCACCGGCGGCCCCGCCGGCCAGGTCCGGATCGCCTAGATGCGCCTCCTGGCCACCTACCTGTCCAGCCATGCCGTGCTGCGGGCCGAGCGGGAGCTGAAGGCAGCCGGCCACGCCCCCGAACTGATTCCCGTGCCCCGGCAGATCCGCAGCAGCTGCGGCTTCTGCCTGCTGCTGGAGGGACCGGAGGGCGAGGCCGCACTGCGCGCCACCGCCCCGGAAGCCCTGTGGCGGGTCATGGAACCGAGCCCCGGACACCCCAGGAGACGCTATGACCGAGAACCCTAGATTCATCGACGCCCAGGGCCTGGCCTGCCCCGAGCCCCTGATCCTGGCCCGCAAGGCCCTGGCCGAAGGCGGCTTCGACCTCCTGGAGATCCTGGTGGACAACGAGGCCGCCCGGGAGAACCTGCTGAAGTACGCCGCCTACGCCCACTGCCCGGTGGAGGGCGTGGCGGTGGAGGGAGGCCGCACCCGGATCCGCCTGCTCCCGGCCGCCAGCGCCGCCCCGGAGGACCGGGCCGCCGCCGCGCCCGCCCCCGCCGGCAACGGGCCGACCCAGGCCGCCACCGTGTTCATCGCCCGCGACGGCATCGGCCAGGGCGACCCGGTGCTCGCCAGCCTGCTCATGCGCGGCTTCCTCTACACCCTCACCGAAAGCGAACTGCCGCCGTTGCGCATCATCCTCATGAACGCCGGGGTCAAGCTGGCGGTGGAAGGCTCCGATTCCCTGGCCAACCTGCGCCGCCTAGCCGAGCTGGGCGTGGACATCCTGGCCTGCGGCACCTGCCTGGACTTCTTCCACCTGACCGCGGCACTGGGGGTGGGACGGATCACCAACATGTACGAGATCGCCGAGTTCCTGATGCAGGGGCCGACCCTGACCGTCTGATTCCCCCCTTGCGGGTGAGGTGATTAGGGCCCATAATCACCTCACTGTGTGAAGCGATTATGGCGGACCGATGGCTTTGGCAACATCCCGACTGGCCCCGGTTCCGATGGAACCTCGAGGCCCTGGCGGGATCGCTCGGCCAGGCGCGGAAGGCCCAGGGCCGTCTGCTCATGGTTCGTGACCTCCTGGATCCCGGCTTGGCCAAGGAGGCGCTGGCAGCCGTCCTGAAGGCCGAGGGGATCAGCACCAGCGCCATCGAAGGCGAGCATCTGAATCCGGAATCCGTGGCCGCTTCGATCGCCCGGAGGCTGGGTATCCCCAGTCCTGCCCGGGCGCCCCTGTCCTTGAACGCCGATGGACTGGCAAGCGTCCTCATCGATGCGGTGGAATCCTACCGCGCGGCCCTCACGATCGACCGCCTCTGTGCCTGGCAGAAGGCGCTGCTGGAAGGGGGGCCGGCGCGATTCCATCCCGTCGTCATCGGCGCGCTCCGGCCCGGCGAGGTCGTCGTCCAGTCCGGCGCCTTAGGACAGGAGGTCACGCACTTCCAGGGTGTTCCCCGCGGGAACCTGGCGCGGGACCTGGATGGGTTCCTGGCCTGGTACAACGCCCCACCCGGCTCCCTGGACGGGCTCATCCGCGCGGGAATCGCCCATCTCTGGTTCGTGACCATCCATCCGTTCGAAGATGGGAACGGGCGCCTGACCCGCGCCTTGACCGACCGGGCGATCGCCCAGGATGAGGATAGCCCCCTTTGCCTGTTCCGGATGTCCACCCGGATCCTCGAGGTGAGAAGCGAATACTACGCTGCGCTGAACGGAGCCCAGGCCATCGGCGCGGGCCTCGACATCACGCCCTGGCTGGCCTGGTTCCTCACCCAGACGGAGCGCGCCTGCCGGAATTGCGAAGGGACCCTCCGCAATACGCTCGCCAAGGCCAAGTTCTGGGCACGGCACCGCGCGGACCCGATCAATGATCGCCAGAGGAAGGCCCTGAACAATCTGCTGGATTCGGGGCCCGAAGGCTTCGAAGGCGGCCTGACCAACCGGAAATACGTCGCCATGGCCAAGGTCGGCGCCGCCACCGCCTACCGCGATATCGAAGAGCTGGTCGGCCACGGTTGTCTGGTCCAACGGCCAGGCAGAGGCCGGAGCACGTCCTATGACCTGCCTTGGGACGATCTGTTCCGCTGAGGCGACACCAACTTCGTCGCGGTGCCGCTGCCGTGAAGATCCCTGGCCCTGCCGGGCGGACCGGCGTATAAAGGGCCGGAGGTGCCTTATGATGCCCAAGGACCGCGCTGAACTCCTCATGTCCTACGCCAAGGGGCCCCAGGTGCTCAAGGAGCTCCTGGCCACCTACCCGGCCGAAGCCCTCGATTTCGTCCCGGGCCCCGGCCGCTGGAGCATCCGGTCCATCATCCTGCACCTGGCCGAGAGCGAACTGCACGGCTACATCCGGGCCCGGACCATCATCTCCGAGCCGGGATCGCCGATCCTGGCCTACGACCAGGACAGATGGGCCGCCAGCCTGGACGGCGCGGCCCAGCCGCTGGAGGAGGCGGTCGATCTGTTCCGGCTGTTGCGGGAGATCCTGGCCCGGCAGCTGCGGGCCCTGCCCGAGGCCGCCTGGTCCCAGTCCGCGGTCCATTCCGAGCGCGGGCCGGTGACCCTGGAGACCTGGCTGACCATCTACGAAGGGCACCTGCGCACCCACCTGGGCCAGCTGGACCGCACGTTCCAGGCCTGGCGCAAGCCCTGAGACGCGCTCTCATGCAAATTGGCATAGGTGGCCCCTTGCGCGCAAAGTTACAATGATTCCTTTGCGTGCATGCACCGGCGGCGGGGCCACCCGGCCCAGGTCCCCGGTCAAGGAGTGGCGATGGCCCTACAGGACAAGTTCGAGCAGCTGAGAACCCGCTACACCGACGCTGTCAAGGGCGGCGGCCCGGCCCGGATCGAGAAGCAGCACCAGGGCGGCAAGCTCACCGCCCGGGAGCGGGTCGCGGCCTTCCTGGACGAGGGCTCCTTCGAGGAGGTCGACGCCCTGGCCAACAACCCCAGCCCCGAGGGCGAGAAGATCCCCGGCGATGGCGTGGTGACCGGCTTCGGCCGGGTCGACGGGCGGCCGGTGGCCCTGTTCGCCCAGGACTTCACCGTCGTCGGCGGCAGCCTGTCCCTCACCCATGCCCGGAAGGTCTGCAAGATCATGGACATGGCCATGAAGGTCGGCTGTCCGGTAATCGGCTTCAACGACTCGGGCGGAGCCCGCATCCAGGAAGGGGTCAACTCCCTGGCCGGCTACGGTGAGATCTTCATCCGCAACACCATGGCCTCGGGAGTGATCCCCCAGATCTCCCTGATCATGGGCCCCTGCGCCGGCGGCGCGGTCTACAGCCCGGCCATCACCGACTTCATCACCATGGTGCGCAACACCAGCTACATGTTCGTCACCGGCCCGGAGGTGATCAAGGCCGTGACCCATGAGGACGTCACCAAGGAGGAGCTGGGCGGGGCCTCGGCCCACGGCTACCACTCCGGCGTGGCGCACTTCCTGGTGCCCTCGGACCTGGCGGCCCTGGCCCACACCCGCGAGCTGCTCAGCTTCCTGCCCTCCAACAACCTCCAGGAGGCCCCGCGCCGGGCCCCGCTGATGGAGATGCCGCTGGAGAATCCGGATCTCGACACCATCATCCCCGACGATCCCAGCAAGCCCTACGACGTGCGCCAGATCATCAAGGGCGTGGTGGACGACGAGCACTTCTTCGAGGTGATGGAGGCCTACGCCGGCAATCTGGTGGTCGGGTTCTGCCGCCTGGAGGGCCGTTCCGTCGGCATCGTCGCCAACCAGCCCGCCCACCTGGCCGGCGTCCTGGACATCGCCTCGAGCGAGAAGGGTGCCCGCTTCGTGCGCTTCTGCGACGCCTTCAACATCCCGCTGGTGATGTTCGAGGACGTGCCCGGCTTCCTGCCCGGCGTGAACCAGGAGCACGGCGGCATCATCAAGAACGGCGCCAAGCTGCTCTACGCCTTCTGCGAGGCCACGGTCCCCAAGATCACCATCATCACCCGCAAGGCCTACGGCGGCGCCTACATCGTGATGGCTTCCAAGCACATCCGGGCCGATTTCAACTTCGCCTACCCGACCGCCGAGATCGCCGTCATGGGCGCCGACGGCGCTGCGAACATCCTCTACGCCAAGGAGATCGCCAAGGCCGCCGATCCGGTCGCCCGGCGGGCGGAGATCATCGCCGACTACAACGAGCGCTTCACCAATCCCTACGTATCCGCGGGCCTGGGCTACGTGGACGAGGTGATCATGCCGCGGGAGTCGCGCAAGAAACTGCTGCGGGCGCTCAATCTGCTCGAGGGCAAGCGGGAGAGCATGCCGCCGAAGAAGCACGGGAACATACCGCTCTGATTTAACCCATCTATTATCATTCTTTATCCCCGTCCATCCCCGTCCATCCCCGGCCAAAAAAGGCCGAGGAGGATGCCGAACTGCATAACCTGAGCTTGTCGGCAGCACCGCCGTCCTTCTTTTGCCGGGGATGGACGGGGATGGACGGGGATAAAGAAGGATGATTATTATTTTCAACATTTAACATTGTTGATAAAAAATTTTTTTTCCAATTAAAAATTTTTATTGATATCCCTGTCCTTTGTTCTCACAATGGTCGAGTCACCTTGGACCGAATTTGAAATCCCATCCGTGGGAGCGCCGCCGGAACCGAATTGGGGTGTGATCCAGATCCCATGGCGGCCTGCCCATCATCACCTTCACCAGGGAGGCCCGCCATGGCCGGCGGGTCCTCCCACCTTTTCGACCCGGAGGACCGCATGCCCACTTCAGGCGTCTTGACCAACCTCGATACCCGCATCGCCGAACTGGCGGCCAAGTATCTGCCCCTCGCCTCGGAGATGCTGCGGGAAGCCATCCGCATCCCCGCCGACTACGTGGACAAGCCGGTGGACCAGGGCGGCGATCCCGCCTGCGGCACCTCCAACCACGAGTTCCCGCGCATCGACTACCTGCGCAGGAAGATCGTCGCCATCAAGGCCGTCCGCCGCGACGAGGACGCCTTCTTCGACGAATTCGGCAACCTGGTCTGGTTCGTCGAGGATCCCAACGACGGCATCGCCCCGGCGCAGAAGAAGGTGATCTACATCGACGGCCACACCGACACCGTCAAGCCCCTGCGCGCCCAGTGGCTGGCCAACAGCGGCGTGGACTGCTTCAACGGCGTCGGCGACCCGTCCAAGGTGAACAAGACCTTCCTGAACAAGGAACTGGGCTACCTGCCTCCCGAAGGGGAGTGGAACCACCTGATCTGGGGCCGCGGCTCCGCGGACCAGCTGGGCGGCGTGATCTCCGCGGCCATCGCCACCAAGATCCTGCTCGAACTGGAAGCCGAGGGCGCGCTCAAGGGCGTGATCGTGCGCTCCTACGCCACGGTGTGCGAGGAGGACAACGACGGCGCCGGCCCCATGTATCTGAACCGCAAGGTATTCCCCACCGCCAACCCGGAGATCGTGCCGGACGTGGTGATCCTCACCGACAGCACCGGCTGCTCCAGGAACGGCGCCCTGGGCATCTACCGCGGCCAGCGCGGCCGCATGCAGATCGAGGTGACCGTCACCGGCAAGTCCTGCCACGGCTCCATGCCCTGGGAGGGCAAGAACCCGCTGGAATTCGGCGGCGCCATCCTCAAGGAGGCCGCCGAGAAGTACGACCGCCGGATCGGCTTCAAGGACCACGCCTTCCTCGGCCACGGCACCCGCACCGCCTCCTGGGCCAAGCTGGACACCCCCAGCGACTGCGCCGTGCCCGAGAAGTTCACCTTCCGCTTCGACCGCCGCCTGACCATCGGCGAGACCCCTGAGCAGTCCTGCGCCGACGTCGAAGGGCTGGACACCGTCGCTGCCGCCCGCGCGGCCGGACTGGGCGTGGAAGTCTCCGTCCCCACCTATGACGAAGCCAGCTGGAAGGGCTTCAAGCTGCACAACCCCCAGATCTACCTGGGCTGGGTGACCCCCGAGGAGCACCCCGCGGTGCAGGCCGCGGTCGCCGCCTACCGGAAGGTCATCACCCCCCACGTCGACGGCGTGGTCGGCACCGGCGGCGTCCTCACCAAGGAGCCCCGGGTCGATCGCTGGGTCTTCTCCACCGACGGCGTCGGCTATCCCATCCCCAAGGACGCCAGCGTGCCCGGCGCCGCGGACAAGAAGTGGGTGGTCAACGATGTCTACAAGCACCCGGCCATGATCGGCTTCGGCACCGGCATCGAGCAGAACACCCACAAGATCGGCGAATGCCTGGACGAGCGCGAGCTGCAGCACAGCGCCGCCTTCCTCGCCCGCTTCCCGACCGTCTACGCGGCGATGTAATTCCTTCCGTCCCTTCTTCAAAGCCAGGCAGGTACTCCGATGGAAAAAGCATTCCGCCCCATCCAGCTTGAGATGTTGGCTTCCTGGATCTTCCATGAGCTGGACGCCCGGGATACCGTGCTCGGCATCCCCAAGGCCAACATCCAGATCCCTTCCGCCAAGCTGGCGACGGAAATGTTCGGGCATACCGTGGCCGCCCCCCTGGGGGTGGCCGCGGGACCCCACACCCAGCTGTCCCAGAACATCGTGGCCAGCTGGCTGTGCGGCGCCCGGTTCATCGAACTCAAGACCGTCCAGATACTCGACGAGCTCAACGTCAGCCGCCCCTGCATCGATTCCGCGGACGAGACCTACAACTGCGAATGGTCCCAGGAGCTCAAGCTCGAGCAGTCGTTCGACGAATACCTCAACGCCTGGGTGCTCATCCACGCCCTGGCGCACAAGATGGGGCTCAAGGACCCGGGCACCCACTTCAGCATGAGCGTCGGCTACAACCTGGAAGGCATCCTCAGCGACCGCGTGCAGGCCTTCATCGCCCACATGCGCGACGCCTCGGACGTCCTGCCCGCGGCCATCGAGACCGTGGCCAGGATCTACCCGGGCGTGCGCGACATCGCCATCCCGACCCGGCTCTCCAACCACATCACCCTGTCGACCATGCACGGCTGCCCGCCGGCCGAGATCCAGCGCATCGCCAGCTACCTGCTGACCGAGCTGGGCGTCGACACCTGGGTCAAGCTCAACCCGACCCTGCTGGGCGCCGAGCGGCTCCGTGGCATCCTCAACGACACCCTGGGCTTCGATATCGAGGTCCCGGACGCTGCCTTCGACCACGACCCCAAGTTCGTGGACGCCATGGCCATGGTCAAGGCCCTCGCGGCCCTGGCCAAGGGCCGCCCCAACCAGTTCGGGCTCAAGCTCACCAATACGCTCGAAGTCATCAACCACCGGCCGGTGTTCCCGACCGCCGAGAAGATGATGTACATGTCCGGGCGCTCCCTCCACCCGCTGACCCTGACCCTCGCCCACCTGGTCTCCGAGGAGCTGGACGGGGCCGTGCCGATCAGCTTCTGCGGCGGCGCCGACGCCAACAACTTCCCCGACCTTGTGGCCGACGGCGTCGGCCCGGTCACGGTCTGCACCGACCTGCTCAAGCCCGGCGGCTACGCCCGGCTCCAGCAGTACCTGGTCAACCTCGAGGACGCCATGTCGGCCTCGGGCGCGGCCAGCCTGGATGCCTTCGTCCAGAACGTCTCGGGCGGCCACGGGGCCCGCTTCAACCTGGCCCGGCACGCCATCCGCGCCGTCGGCGACGACCGCTACGTGCGCCGGGCCCGGCCGCTGGTGTTCAAGGGCGACCGGCCCCTGGGCAGCTTCGACTGCATCGCCGCGCCCTGCGTGGACGCCTGCCCCACCCACCAGAACATCCCCGACTACCTGTGGCTGGTGGCCCATGGCAAGCCCGGCGAGGCCATGGACGTGATCCTGCGCACCAACCCCCAGCCCGGGGCCACCGGCAGCGTCTGCGACCACCCATGCACCGAGCGCTGCGTGCGCAACTTCTACGATTCGCCCCTGGCCATCCGCGAGATCAAGCGGTTCGCCTTCGAGAACGCCAAGCCGGAGCCGCCCGTCCCGGGCGCGCCGCTGGGCGTCAAGGTGGCGGTCATCGGCGCCGGCCCGGCCGGCCTGTCCGCCGCGTACTTCCTGGCCCGCATGGGCTTCACCGCGGAGGTGTTCGAGGCCCGGAGCGAGCCCGGCGGCATGGTCAGCGGCGTGATCCCCGGCTACCGGCTGACCCGCGAGACCATCGAGGCCGACCTGGACCGGCTGCGCGCCCTGGGCGTCACCATCCACTTCGGCAAGGCCCTGGGCCGGGACATCACCCTGGCCGCCCTCCGGGAGCAGTTCCCCTACGTGTTCCTGGGCGTGGGCGCCGCCAAGGGCAAGCGCCTGGGCATCCCGGGCGAGAACACCCCGGGCGTCCTGGACGCCCTGGAGTTCCTGGACCAGGTCCGGGCCGGCACCACTGGCGACCTGGGCCGGAAAGTGCTCGTGATCGGCGGCGGCAACTCCGCCATGGACGCCGCCCGGAGCGCGCGGCGCCTGGTCAAGGACGGCGAGGTGACCCTGGTCTACCGGCGCACCCGGGCCCAGATGCCCGCCGACCCGGCCGAAGTCGAGGACTGCGTCCTGGAGGGCATCGGCCTGCGCGACCTGCTGGCCCCCGCCACCATCGAGGCCAGGGACGGCAAGGTCGCCGCGCTGACCTGCACCCGCATGAAGCTGGGCGAGCGGGACGCCTCGGGACGGCCACGGCCGGTGCCCGTGGACGGGCCGGCCGAATGGCTCGAAGCCGATACCATCATCCCCGCCATCAGCCAGGAGCCGGTGCTGGACTTCCTGGCCGGCCTGGACCTGCGCCGGCGCCGGGACGGCAGCCTGGACATCGATCCCAAGACCCGGGAGACCAGCCTCGAAGGCCTGTTCGCCGGCGGCGACGCCGTACACGGGCCGAGCTCGGTGATCCAGGCCATCGCCGACGGCCGCGCGGCGGCCGAAACCATCGGCCGCCGCCACGGCATCATGCCCGAACCCGAGCCCCTGCTGGACAAGGGCCAGGCCTCGGCCGGCAGCATGGCCAAGAAGGGCCGGCAGGCCGCGCCCCAGACCGTGCCGGTGCTGCCCCTGACCGAGCGCGAGGGCTTCGCCGAGGTCATCCAGACCTACAGCGCCGAAGCCGCCGCCCTCGAGGCCAGCCGCTGCCTGGACTGCGACGATCTCTGCAGCCTGTGCGTGACGGTCTGCCCGAACCGGGCCAACATCGCCTACGCCGTCGAGCCCTTCACCTTCCAGATCCCCACCCTGGTCATGCGCGGCGGCTCCCTGCGGGCCGAGGGGGCCCGGGATTTCACCCTGGCCCAGACCGTCCAGACCCTCAACATCGGCGACTTCTGCAACGAGTGCGGCAACTGCGACACCTTCTGCCCGGCCGCCGGCGCCCCGTACAAGGACAAGCCGCGCTTCTGGATCGACGAGGAGGGCTTCAACGAGGCCAAGGGCGACGTCTTCCGCATGGAGGCCCGTCCCGGCGGCGTGCGCATCCGGGCCCGGCTGGCCGGGGAGTCGCATGTGCTCGACGTGTGCGACGGCGTGGCCGAATACCGCACGGCGTCCGTCAAGGCGCGGTTCCAGGCTCCGGCCTGGGATCTGCTGGGCTTCGAGGCCCAGGGCGCGCTGCCGGAAGGGGCCCAGGTCGACCTCTCGCCGTGCGCCACCATGCTCGGCCTGGTGTTCGCCCAGACCGAACTGCCGGTGCAATGAAAAAAATTTCACTGGCCTGAAAATTTTTGTTGACGCCCAGGTCCTCTAATTTAAACTTGGTTGAAAATCAGCCGAACCCGCTGTTTCCGCAATCCCAATTCCGTTCCTTTCGAGCGCCGCCGCGCGAGGCGGCCTCATGGAGGCGCCATGTCCACGCACCAGGCGGTCCATCCCGTCGATGAAGTCCTGCCCATCGGCAGGCTCTCCCTGCTCGGCATCCAGCACGTCCTCGTCATGTACGCGGGCGCCGTGGCGGTGCCCCTGATCGTCGGCGGCGCCCTCAAGCTCCCCAAGGAGCAGCTGGCCCTGCTGATCAACGCCGACCTGTTCGCCTGCGGACTGGCCACCCTGATCCAGGCCCTGGGCGTGGGCCGGTTCGGCATCCGCCTGCCGGTGATGATGGGCGTGACCTTCGCCGCCGTGAGCCCGATGGTGGTCATGGCCACCAATCCGGACATCGGCATCAACGGCATCTTCGGGGCGGTCATCGCCGCCGGCATCTTCGGCATCCTGATCGCGCCGGTGATCAGCTGGCTGCTGCCGCTGTTCCCGCCGGTGGTCACCGGCAGCATCATCTCGGTGATCGGCATCTCGCTCATGCGCATCGGCATCAACTGGGCCGCCGGCTCCCCGCAGATCCGCGCCGCCGGAGGCGGGATGATCGACAACCCGGCCTGCGGCGCGCTCGGCAACCTGGCCATCGCCGGCATGGTGCTGCTGGCCATCCTGGCCATCATCCGGTTCGTGAAGGGCTTCTTCGCCAACATCGCCGTGCTGATGGGCATCATCCTGGGCATGGTGGTGTCGATCTTCCTGGGCAAGGTCAGCTTCAGCAACCTGGACCAGGTGTCCTGGTTCGCCATGGTCCGCCCGTTCCAGTTCGGCCTGCCCACCTTCAAGTTCGGCGCGGTGCTGACCATGTGCCTGGTGATGGTGGTGGTCATGATCGAATCCCTGGGCATGTTCCTGGCCCTCTCGGAGATCACCGGCAAGCCCCTGGACCGGGGCCAGCTGTCCGACGGCCTGCGGGTCGACGGCCTGGGCACCCTGATCGGCGGCATCTTCAACACCTTCCCGTACACCTCGTTCTCCCAGAACGTGGGCCTGGTCGGGGTCACCGGCGTGCGCAGCCGCTACGTCTGCGTCATGGGCGGCGGCATCCTGCTCGCGCTCGGGCTGATCCCCAAGCTGGCCTTCATCGTCGCCTCGGTGCCGGCCTTCGTGCTGGGCGGGGCGGGGGTGGTGATGTTCGGCATGGTCGCCGCCACCGGCATCCGGATCCTGGGCGGGGTCGACTTCCAGGGCAACCGCAACAACCTATACATCGTTGCGCTAAGTATCGGTTTCGGCATGATCCCCCTGGTCAACGAACGATTTTTTATCCAGATGCCAAAGTCGCTCGGACCGCTGCTCGGCAGCGGAATTCTCCTGGCCTCGATCGTGGCGGTGGGACTCAACCTTTTCTTCAACCACCTCAAGGCTCCCGAAATGGCCCGGGCGGAGAACATGGGCGCCGCCCATGCCAGTGAAGCTTGATTGGCATAAAAAGGACTGAGAAGTCATCATTATTGCTTGACCCCCCACTTCACCCAGGCCCGAGCCGAACCACATGGGCCTCACCCTAGGAGAATAAGCATGAAGACCCTCACCCTCGCAGCTCTGGCCCTCGTCGCCATGGCTTCCGTCCCCGCCGCCGCCGCCAACTGGAGCGACATGTACCTGGGCTACCAGTTCAGCTCCCAGTTCCGCGATCCGGGCCTCATCGGCACCGTGCAGAAGAACCGCTTCGAGCTCAGCGGCGTGGCCGGCTGGGACTACGGGACGAACTTCTTCGACGTGAACATGCTGGCCGCCAACCACAAGGATCCGGCCAACGACACCTACGGCCAGCCCCAGGCCGGCGTCCCCGGCGATACCGAAGTCTACGTCGTCTACCGCTCCAGCTTCGACCTGGGCAAGATCTTCAAGACCAAGATGGCCTTCGGCCCCGTGCGCGAAGTGGACTTCACCGTCGGCTTCGACTTCGATTCGACCGACAACCAGTTCGCCTCGAACAAGAAGTTCATCATGGCCGGCCCCCAGTTCGGCTTCAACATCTCCAAGGGCTTCTGGAACCTGGGCGTCGCCGCCTGCCGCGAAATCAACTACAACGGCGTCGTGCAGCAGGAAGTGAACTTCAAGACCGGCTTCATGGTCTTCACCGCCTGGGACAAGGCTTTCCAGCTGGGCGTCCCGATGGTCTGGAAGGGCTGGGCCAACTACCTGGGCGCCAAGGGCAAGGACGGCTTCGGCGCCGACACCAAGCCTGAGACCCTGGGCGACACCTACCTCCTGGCCGACATCAGCAGCGTCTTCGGCCGCAAGAAGGGCGCCATCTTCATCGGCCCCGGCTTCGAGTACTGGAACAACAAGTTCGGCGGCGTCAACGTCACCGCGCCCGCCGCGACCCCCTGGCTGAACAACCAGCAGGTCAACGCCTTCATGCTCGCCGCCGAGTTCCACTTCTAGACGCAACGGCAGTACCGCGCGGGGGGCGACCCCCGCGCGCTTTTATCGAAGGAAGAACGCCATGACGCCTTTCAGCTACCGGTGCACGGACTGCGGTCGGCAGTACTCCCGCGACCAGGTCCGCTACCTGTGCCCGGAATGCGGCAAGGCGTATCGCCCCGGCATCCCCCTCCTGGGGGTGCTGGAGGCGGTGTTCGACTACGAGGCCATCCGGGCCCAGTTCAACGCGGCGCGCCCCGACTGGAACCTTTTCTGCCCGGTGGAGCCCCAGTTCCATCCGCCCCTGCCGGTGGGCAACACGCCCCTGGCCCGGGTCGACCGGCTGGCCTCCGAGTACGGCCTGGACCGGCTCTGGGTCAAGAACGACGGGCTCAATCCCAGCGGCAGCCTCAAGGACCGCGCCTCGTTCCTGGTGGTGGCCGAGGCCGCGCGGCTGGGCATCGACCTGGTGGTGGCGGCCTCGACCGGCAACGCCGCCTCGGCCCTGGCGGCGGTCTGCGCCTCGACCGACATCAAGGCCCTGATCTTCGTTCCTGAGAAGGCGCCCAAGGCCAAGCTGGTGCAGATGGTGCTGTACGGGGCCACGGTGATCCCCGTCAAGGGCACCTACGACGACGCCTTCCGGCTTTCGCTCGAATACACCGAGGCCCGCGGCGGCCTCAACCGCAACACCGCCTACCATCCCCTCACCATCGAAGGCAAGAAGACCGCCGGCCTCGAGATCTGGGCCCAGTGCGGCCAGGTGCCCGACGCGATCTTCGTCTCGGTGGGCGACGGCGTGATCCTGGGGGGCGTGCACAAGGCCTTCGTGGACCTGCACCGGGCCGGGATCATCGACCGCCTGCCCCGCCTGATCGGGGTCCAGGCCGAATCCTCCGATGCCATCCACCGCTTCTGCGAGACCGGGGTCTACGCCGATGCGGCCAACCCCACCACCCGCGCCGACTCCATCTCGGTCACCTGCCCCAGCAACGCCTACGGGGCGCGCCGGGCGATCCAGGAGAGCGCCGGGTTGACGCTGACCGTCACCGACGACGAGATCCTCCGCGCCCAGGCCACGCTGGCCGCCCGCTCCGGAATCTTCACCGAACCGGCGGGCGCCACCGCCCTGGCCGGGCTGATCAAGCTCCAGCAGAGCAACCGGGCCCTTCCGGCCAGCGCCCGCGCGGTCATACTTGCCACCGGCAACGGGCTCAAGGACGTGGAAGCGCCCCTGTCCCGCATCGCCATCCCCCCCGCCATCGAAGCCCGGCTGGAGTCCCTGCCCCAATGAGATCTGTCATCCGCAACGGACGCGTGGCCCAGGCCGACGGGCTCCGGGAGCTGGACGTCCTGCTGGAGGACGGCCGGATCCTGGATCTGGGCCATGGGTTCAAGGCGGACCGGGAGATCGACGCCGCCGGCTGCTACGTGCTGCCCGGGTTCATGGACTTCCACACCCACGTGGACGACCACATCGGCCGCTTCTACCTGGCCGACAGCTACGAGACCGCCACCCGCCAGGCCCTGGTCAACGGCATCACCTCGCTCGCCACCTTCGTCACCCAGGCCGAGGGCCAGACCCTGCGCCAGGCCATGGCCGCGGCCTGGGCCAAGGCCCTGGACCGGTCCCACTGCGACGTGCTCTGGCACCTCACCCCGACCACCTTCGCGCCCGGCGACCTGGCCTTCCTGGAGGCGGCGATCGGCTCGGGCTACCGGACCATCAAGCTCTACACCACCTACCGCCCCGCCGGGCTCTACGCCAGCTACCAGCGGCTGGAGGAGCTGTTCAACGGGCTGGGCGGCCTGGGCGTGACCTTCATGGTCCACTGCGAGGACGACGGGATCATCGCCGGCATCGATCGCGAAGGCATGGATTTCTCCAAGGCCGCCACCCACGCCCTGCTGCGTCCCGAGGCCGCCGAACTGGAGGCGATCCGCCGGCTGATCGGGATCGCCCAGGCCACCGGGGCCAGCATGCACGTCGTCCACGTCTCGACCGTCGGCGGCGCCCGGATGCTGCTGGAGGCCCGCCAGGAGGGCGACATCACCTGCGAGACCTGCCCCCAGTACCTGGTGCTCGACGCCTCCTGGCTGGATCGCGCCGACGGCCACCGCTGGCTCTGCTCGCCGCCCCTGCGCAACGACCGCGAGGCCTTCCGCCAGCTGGCCCGGGAAGGCGCCTTCGAGGTCATCGCCACCGACCACTGCCCGTTCCGGCCCCAGGACAAGGACAGCTGGAACGGCCTGGACATCCGCCAGGTGCCCAACGGCCTGCCCGGCCTGGGCGCCCTGCCCCACGTCACCTGGAAGATCTGGGAGGACGACCCGGACCGCGCGGCCCTGGGCCTGGCCACCCATCTCTCCACCAACCCGGCCCTCCGGGCCGGAGTGGGCGACCGCAAGGGCGCGATCCTGCCCGGCCTGGACGCCGACCTGGTGGTGCTCGACCCGAATGGCCCCACCCACCCGATCCGCTCCGCCGGGGTGCCCGCGTTCGAACCGTTCCCCGGCCTCACCACCAACCTCCACTTCCGAACCGTTCTGCTCCGGGGCGTTCCCCGGGTCCAGGACGGGCGCCTGCTGGAACCGGACCGCCCCTTGGGGATCCCGCTCCAGCCCGACCCCGAAACGCTACCCATCTTTTGATCCCACAAGGAGGAATCATGACCATCAACGAGAACCTGCGGGCCTTCCAGGGCATGAAGACCGACCTCTTCCAGAAGGACTTCCTCCTCACCTGGGAGCACCCCGAGGAGGAGATCCGCGCCATCGTCACCCTGGCCGACACCCTCAAGCGGCTGCACCAGGCCGGCCATTCCTACCGGGCCTTCGACACCGGCCTGGCCATCTCGATCTTCCGGGACAACTCGACCCGGACCCGGTTCAGCTTCGCCAGCGCCGCCAACGCCATGGGCCTGGGCCTGTCCGACCTGGACGAGCAGAAGAGCCAGGTGGCCCACGGCGAGACCGTGCGCGAGACCGCCAACATGATCAGCTTCCTCACCGAGGTCATCGGCATCCGCGATGACATGTTCCTGGGCGAGGGCCACTCCTACATGAAGGAAGTGGGCGACGCGCTCTCCGACGGCGCCGACCACGGCGTGCTGCACCGCCGCCCCAGCATCATCAACCTGCAGTGCGACGTGGACCACCCGACCCAGTCCCTGGCCGACCTGGCCTGGCTGCGCCAGCATTTCGGCAGCCTCGAGAACCTCAAGGGCAAGAAGATCGCCATGACCTGGGCCTACTCCCCCAGCTACGGCAAGCCGCTGTCCGTGCCCCAGGGCATCATCGGCCTCATGACCCGCTTCGGCATGGACGTGCGCCTGGCCCATCCGGAAGGCTATGGCCTGATCCAGGACGTGGTCGACATCGCCGGCAGGCAGTCCGCCCAGACCGGCGGCAAGTTCTCGGTCAGCAACAGCATGGAAGAGGCCTTCGACGGCGCCGACATCGTCTATCCCAAGAGCTGGGCCCCCTACCACGTGATGGAGCGGCGCACGGAGATGCTCAAGAAGTCCGACAAGGAAGGCCTGCGCGAGCTGGAGAAGGAGTGCCTGGCCAACAACGCCAAGTACACCAACTGGGAGTGCACCCGGTCCATGATGGACCGCACCGCCGACAAGAAGGCCCTCTACATGCACTGCCTGCCCGCCGACATCACCGATGTCAGCTGCCGCGCCGGCGAAGTCTCGGCCGAGGTGTTCGAGCAGTACCGCATCCCCACCTACCACGAAGCCAGCTACAAGCCCTTCGTGATCAGCGCTCTCATGTTCCTCACCCGCATCAAGAACCCCGGCGCCAAGCTCGAGACCATCATCGAGCGCGCCCAGAGCCTTAGCCTCTAGGCCCCGGAGCTCCCATGTCGCGAATCGTCAAGACCTACAATGAAGAAGTGGTAAAGCGCACGGCCAAGCGCTGCAAGGACCGGGGCATCATCATCCCGACCTTCGACCAGATGCGCCATCCCGAGAAGGCCCCCGATTCCATCAAGGCCCGCCTGAAGAACGTCGGCCTGTGGGACATCGACCCGGCCAACCTGTTCCGCATCACCTGGAAGAACGACCATGTGACCGGGCTGTTCGGCGGCCCCAACCACCTGGAGATCCCCTCCGTCATCACCGGGGTCAAGGCCCGGATCATCGGCCTGGTCGGCAAGTACTTCCCCACCGGCGCCCACAAGGTCGGCGCCGCCTTCGCGTGCCTGGTTCCGCGGCTGGTCAGCGGCGAGTTCGATCCCGATGTCCACAAGGCGGTCTGGCCCTCCACCGGCAACTACTGCCGCGGCGGCGCCTTCGACAGCGCCGTGCTGGGCTGCACGGCCATCGCCATCCTGCCCGAGAACATGAGCAAGGAGCGCTTCACCTGGCTGGCCGAGATCGGCTCGGAAGTGATCGCCACCCCCGGCTGCGAGAGCAACGTCAAGGAGATCTACGACAAGTGCTGGGAGCTGAAGAACGATCCCAAGCACATGATCTTCAACCAGTTCGAGGAGTTCGGGAACCCCGTGTGGCACTACAACGTCACCGGCCCGGCCATGGAAGACATCTTCAACGCCATCAAGACCCCCAGCACCCGCCTGGCCGGCTACGCCAGCGCCACCGGCAGCGCCGGCACCATCGCCGCCGGCGACTACCTCAAGAGCCTGCATCCCGGCTCCAAGACCATCGCCACCGAAGCCTGGCAGTGCCCCACCCTGCTCATGAACGGCTTCGGCGATCACCGCATCGAGGGCATCGGCGACAAGCACGTGCCCTGGGTCCACAACGTCCGCAACACGGACGCGGTGGCGGCGATCGACGACGAGGACTGCATGCGCATCCTCCGCCTGTTCAACGAGCCGGAAGGCCAGAAGTACCTGGCCGGCCTGGGCGTGAGCCAGGACGTCATTAAGCAGCTGGGCCTCCTGGGCATCAGCGGCGTGTGCAACATGCTGGCCGCCATCAAGGCCGCCAAGTACTGGGAGCTGGACGAGAACGACGTGATCTTCACGATCTTCACGGACAGCGTGGAGATGTACCGCTCGCGCCTGGAAGAGCAGACGACCGAACACGGCGCCTTCACCGCCGTCAACGCCGCCACCGCCCACATCGGCAGCCTCGAGCGCCAGGCCGTGGACCACTTCAAGGAGCTGACCTTCCCCGAGAAGAAGGCCATCCACAACCTGAAGTACTACACCTGGGTGGAACAGCAGGGCAAGACCTACGAGGAGATCTGCGCCCAGTGGGATCCGGAATACTGGCGCCAGCTGTTCACCGAGGAAGCTGCGGAATTCGACAAGCTGATCACCGCCTTCAACGCGGAAGTCGCCCGCTCCTAGGCGACGCCGGGGGGAAGGCCGCCCCGGGATCCCCCGTCCGGGGGGTTCCGGGGCCCGGTCTTTCCTTCCAGGCCGTCCCTTTTCATGCAAGGCTATACGATGCAACCCACCCTTACTCGCATGCTGATCCGCAACGGAATCCTCATCACCTTCGGCGAGCCCTGCCAGGTGCTGGAAGGCCACGCGGTGCTGGTCGAGGACGGCAGGATCGCCCGGATCGCGCCGGAAGCGGAGATCCCGGGTCCCTTCGACCGCATCCTGGACGCGGCCGGCCAGGTGGTCATGCCCGGCCTGGTCAATGCCCACATGCACTTCTATTCGACCCTGGTCCGGGGCCTGGGCAAGGCCGCGCCCAGCGCCAATTTCCAGGAGGTGCTGGACAACCTGTGGTGGCGCCTGGACCGCCAGCTCAGCCTGGACGATGTCGAGATGAGCGCCCAGATCATCCTGCTGGACGCCATCCGCAAGGGCACCACCACCCTGGTCGACCACCACGCCAGCCCCTTCGCCGCCACCGGCTCCCTTGACCGCATCGCCAAGGCCGTCAAGGCTTCCGGAGTGCGGGCCTGCCTGTGCTACGAAGTCTCCGACCGGGACGGCGAGGCCATCGCCCGGGAGGGCCTGGAGGAGAACGCCGCCTTCGCCCGCCGCTGCGCGTCCGAACGGGATCCGCACCTGCGCGCCCTGTTCGGCCTGCACGCCGCCTTCACCCTCTCCGACCGCACCCTGGACCAGGCCGCGGCCATGGGCAGGGAGGCCGGGGTCGGCTTCCACGTGCACGTGGCCGAAGCGGCCTCGGACGTGGCGGTCAACCTCTCGCGCCACGGCCTCACCCCCGCCGCGCGGCTGGACGCCCACGGCCTCCTGGGCCCCGGCAGCATCGCCGCCCACGCGGTGCACGTCACCGACGCCGACATCGAGCTGCTGGCCGCCTCCGACACCTTCGTGGCCCACAACCCCCAGTCCAACCTCAACAACGCCGTGGGCATCGCCGACGTCCGGAAACTGGTCGCCCGGGGCGTCCGGGTCGGCCTGGGCACCGACGCCATGACCGTGAACATGCTCGAGGAGATCCGGGTGGCCATGTGGGCCCAGCACCTGCGCCAGGACAACCCCACCTGCGCGTTCATGGAGATCGCCCGCACCCTGTTCACCCGCAATCCGGAACTGGCCAGCCAGCTCTGGGGCTTCCCCCTGGGCACCCTGCGGGAGGGCGCGGCGGCCGACATCATCCTGGTCGACTACCATCCGCCCACGCCGCTCAACGGCGACACGGCGCTCGGGCATCTGATCTTCGGCATCTCCCAGGCGACGGTGGACACCACCATCTGCGCCGGCCGGGTGCTCATGGAAGGCAAGCGCCTGGCCCTCGACCTGGACGAGGCGGCCCTGGCCGCCCGCTCCCGGGAACTGGCCACCCGGCTTTGGGATCGGTTCTGAGATGAAAGGGCTCCAGGAGGTCTTCGCCGCCCGCGACTCCCTCCAGGAGCCCGCGGTGCTGGCCACCCTGGTCCGCGTGAAGGGCAGTTCCTACCGCAAGCCCGGCGCCCGCACCCTGTTCCGGGCCGGCGGCGGCCAGACAGGGGTGCTCAGCGCCGGCTGCCTGGAAACCGATGTGCAGGCCCGGGTCGACGCGGTCCTGGAGGGCGGCGCCCCGCAGGTGGTGGGTTTCGACCTGGGCAGCGACCTGGATCTCATCTGGGGCACCGGAATGGGCTGCCAGGGGCAGGTGCAGGTGCTGCTGGAGGCCGCCGCCCCCGGGCCGGCCGAGCCCTGGATGACCCAGTGCGCGGAGATCCTGGCGACCCGCCGGCACGGCGCCCTGGCCACGGTGTTCGCCGTCCGCGGCGCGGCCGAGGTGCGCCTGGGCGAGCGCTACCTGCTGGATCCGGCCGGCCCCGGCCTGCCGCCCCCGCCGGGCCCGATCGCCGAGGCCCTGGCCAAGGCCCTGGCCGGCGGCCCGGCCCGCGCCCTCACCGCCGCCTCCGGCGAGGGCGAGGCCGACCTGCTGGTCGAGCCCATCCTGCCGCCCTACGCCCTGTGGATCTTCGGGGCCGGCGAGCACGCCCGTCCCCTGGCGGCCCTGGCCAAGGCCCTGGGCTGGTTCGTCGGGATCATCGACCACCGCCCGGCCCTGGCCAAGGCGGACCGGTTCCCCGAGGCGGACCGCATCATCCTCGCCCACCCGCCGGAATCCCTCCAGGGGCTGCCGCTGGACGCCCGCAGCGCGGTCCTGGTGGTGAGCCACGTCTACGACAAGGACCTGGCGGCGGTGGCCGCCCTCTGCCGGGAGCCCCTGGGCTACCTGGGCCTCCAGGGCAACCGGGCCCGGAGCGCACGGATCCTGAAGGAGGCCCAGGCCCCCGAGGGCCGGGTGTTCTTCCCGGCCGGGCTGGATATCGGCGCCGAGGCGCCGGAGGCCATCGCCCTGTCCATGCTCGCCGAGGTCCAGGCGGTCCTCTCCGGCCACGCCGGCGGCAGCCTGCGCGACCATCCCGGCGCCATCCATCGATCCCAGCTCCTTCGCCGTGATGGAGCTTCCCCGCAGTCTCCCGGCTGCCCGCCCACCACCCCCCGGAATCCAGGTTCCGACCCTCAAGGAGAAACACCATGAAGTCCTTCGTCAAAGTCTTCCTGACCGTGACGCCCTTCATCGGGCTGCTCGGCACCGCCCAGGCCGGCCCGGTCAAGATCGCCCTCATCGTCGAATCCACCGTGGACGACAAGGGCTGGTGCCAGTCCATGCACGACGCCATCGAGGCCGTGAAGAAGGAGATGCCCGGCCAGATCGAGTACAGCCACAGCGAGAAGATGAAGCCGGTCGACGCCGGTTCCGCGGCCCGCCAGTACGCCACCAAGGGCTTCGACATCATCATCTGCCATGGCGCCCAGTACAAGAACCTGGTCACCGAGCTGGCCCCCGACTACCCGGCCACCTCGTTCGCCTTCGGCACCAGCGCCGACATCGGCGGCAAGAACGTGTTCACCTACATGCCCGAGAGCGAGCAGACCGGCTACCTGAACGGGATCATCGCCGGCCTGGTCACCAAGTCCAACATCGTCGGCCTGGTCGGCCCGGTGGACGGCGGCGACGCCGCCCGCTATGACCGCGGCTTCGTCCTCGGCGCCAAGTCCGTGAACCCCAACGTCAGCGTCAAGGTCGCGCACACCGGCAGCTTCGGCGACTTCGTCAAGGCCTCCGAACTGGCCGAGACCCAGATGACCGCCGGCGCCGACTTCCTCACCGGCTCCTCCCAGCAGGCCATGGGCGCGCTCCGCGCGGTCGCGGCCTTCAAGGGCAAGGTCGTGTGGTGGGCCGGCCAGGACATCTCCCAGCTGAGCGTGCCCGAGTCCCCCAAGGTCATCGCCGCTTCCAGCTACAACTACAGCGCGGTGGTCAAGCAGCTCATCGACAAGCGCAAGGCCGGCGTCAAGGGCGGCGAGAACCTGCCCCTGACCTTCGCCAACCACGGCTTCGTGTTCAAGTACAACGACAACGTCGGCAAGGTCCTGACCCCCGCCATCAGGAAGGCCGTGGACAAGGCCAAGGCCGAGATGACCGCCGGCAAGCTCCCGCTGGCCTGGAAGGAAGTCAAGTTCTAGCTCGTCACCCGAATAAAGCCCCGGCAGGCCGAGACGCCTGCCGGGGCCGTCGCAAGGAGCACCCATGAAGGCCCAGGCGGAGCCCATCCACGAACTCAGGCTTGCGGGCATCACCAAGCGGTTCCCCGGAATCCTGGCCTGCAACAACGTTTCCATGCAGGTCGCCCGGGGCGAGGTGCTGGCCCTGGTGGGCGAGAACGGCGCCGGCAAGTCGACCCTGATGAACATCCTGGCCGGCCTCTACCAGCCCGACGCCGGCACCATCACCCTGAACGGCAAGGAAGTCCGCTTCCACACCCCGAACGACGCCTACGCCCGGGGCATCGGGATGGTGCACCAGAACTTCATGCTCGTGCCCAACATGACGGTCACCGAGAACGTGGCGCTGGGCATGAAGCGGCTGCACAAGTTCATGAACCTGGATCTGAAGGAGGCCCGCCGCCGGATCGTCGAGGTCGCCGAGCACCACGAGCTGCCGGTGAACCCCGACGCTTACATCTGGCAGCTCTCCGTGGGCGAGCAGCAGCGGGTGGAGCTGGTCAAGACGCTCTGCTTCGGCGCCCAGCTGCTCATCCTGGACGAGCCCACCTCGGCCCTGACGCCGCAGGAGACGGATGATCTCCTCGACCGGCTCCAGCGCATGACGGCCGAGCTCTCGATCATCTTCATCAGCCACAAGCTAAACGAAGTCAAGACATTGTCCAACCGGGTGGCCATACTTCGGCACGGCGCGGTGGTCTTCAACGGCCGGACCGAGGACCATTCCTCGGCGGATCTGGCCGCGCTCATGACCGGCCGCGAGATCCACCTGCCCCGGAACGAGGGCCTGGGCGAAGGCGGTGCGACCATCCTGGCCGCCCGGGACCTGAAGGTCCGCGGCGACCGGGGCCATCTGGCCCTGGACGGGCTGGACCTTGAGCTCCACGCGGGCGAGATCCTCGGCCTGGCCGGGGTCTCGGGCAACGGCCAGCGCGAACTGGCCGAGGCCCTCACCGGCCTGCGGCCGGTGGAGTCCGGGGCGGTCGAGTTCCTCGGCCAGGACATGACCAACCGCAGCCCGGCCGCGATGATCAAGGCGGGCCTGGGCTACATCCCCGAGGACCGCCACCACGAAGGCATCGTGCCCAAGTTCTCGGTGAAGGAGAACCTCGTCCTCAAGGACGTCGGCACGGCCAAGTTCAGCTGGTCGGTGGTCCTCAAGCTGGGTGCGATTGCCCGCAACGCCGAGGCCCTCAAGACCGCCTTCGACATCCGCTGCGCCTCCACGGCCGCCGCCGGCGGCTCGCTTTCGGGCGGCAACATCCAGAAGGTGATCCTGGCCCGGGAACTGTCCCGGGAGCCCAAGGGCCTCATCTCCGTCTACCCCACCCGGGGCGTGGACATGGGCGCCCAGGAATTCATCCATTCGCAGCTCCTGGCCCGCCGGCGCGCGGGCGGGGGCATCCTCCTCATCTCCGAGGAACTCGAGGAAATCATGAATCTGTCGGACCGCATCGCCGTCATCTACAAGGGCAGGATCCTCAAGGTCCTGTCCTCGATCGAGGCGACGCGGGAACGGCTGGGTCTGCTCATGGCGGGGGTCGCTGATGAATAAGTTCAAGGTCGCCTACAGCGGCGCCATCATCCTCCTGGCCGCGCTGGCCGCCGCCGGCGGCGGCGCCCTGGTGCTCAAGGCCATCGGCGCCAATCCCCTGGAGATCTACAAGACGATCCTCACCGGGCCGTTCACCGACATGTTCGGCATGACCGAGATCCTGGTCCGGGCCGTGCCGCTCATCCTGGTCGCCCTGGGCATCGCCATCGCCTTCCGCAGCGGCATCATCAACATCGGCGCCGAAGGCCAGATGCTGATCGGGATCCTGGCCGCCACCGCCACCGCGCTGCACCTTCCGGCGGCGTGGCCGAAGTGGGAGGTCCTGCCCCTGGTCATCCTCGCCGGCGCCATCGGCGGGGGCTTCTGGGCAGGGATCGCCGGAACCCTCCGGGCCCGGCTCGGGGTCAACGAGATCCTCTCCACCGTGATGCTCAACTACATCGCCGCGCAGTTCTACACCTTCTTCCTGCGCGGGCCGATGATCGACCCGGGCGAGTTGGAGACCGGCTCAGGCACCCCGCAATCCATGCGCCTGCCCGAATCCGCCATCCTCAGCCGGCTGGTGCCCGGCACCCGGCTCCACACCGGGCTGATCCTGGCCCTGGTGCTGTGCGTGGTGGTCTACTTCTTCCTCTGGCACACCACCTGGGGCTTCCGCCTGCGGGCCGCCGGGGCCGAGGCCAAGGCCGCGCGCTACGCCGGGATCCGGGTGGAAGGCTCGCTGGTGACGGCCATGGTCCTCTCCGGAGCCTTCGCCGGCATCGCCGGTGCCGTGGAGGTCACCGGCGTCCACCACCGGGCCATCGAGAACATCACCTCGGGCTACGGCTTCGCCGGGATCGTGGTGGCCCTGTTCGGCGCGCTGCATCCGGCCGGCATCGTGCCGGCGGCGGTGTTCTTCGGGCTGCTCCTGGTGGGGGCCGACATGACCCAGCGCTCGGCCGGGGTTCCGGCCAACATGATCCTGGTCCTCCAGGGGGTGATCATCCTGAGCATCGTCTCCGCCAAGATGTACCTGAACAACGCCTATGCGCAGGAACGGGCGGCCCGGTTCTTCGGCCGCTTCTTCGCCAAGCCCGCATCGGATGAAGCCAAGACTGGAGGCCAGGCATGAGCGAGACCCACGGCATCGTCTACAACATCCTGTCGCTCGGGGTCCCGTTCTCCGTGGCCCTGCTCCTGGCCTCCCTGGGCGAGAACTTCAACCAGCGTGCGGGGGTGTTCAACCTGGGCTGCGAAGGCATCATGTGCATGGGGGCCTTCCTCGGCTTCCTGCCGCCCTACTTCCTCAAGGCCGGACCCTGGGCCCCCTACGCCCACCTGATGGGCTTCACGATCGCCATGGCCGCCGGCGTCCTGCTGGGCCTGCTGTTCGCCCTGGTGACCGTCACCTTCCGGGCCGAGCAGGGCATCGCCGGCATCGGCCTGCAGATGCTCGGCTGGGGCGTGGCCGGCACCCTGTTCCGGCATTTCATCGGCGGCGTCACCGGGGTGGAGGGCCTCACGGCCTGGGCCATCCCCGGGCTCTCCCGGATCCCCTTCCTCGGCGGCATCCTCTTCAACCACAACCCGATGGTCTACGTCGCCTTCGCGATGGTCCCGGCCAGCTGGTACATCCTGTTCAAGACGCCCTGGGGCCTCAAGGTCCGGGCCGCCGGCACCGCCCCCCGGGCCGCCGACAGCATGGGCATCAATGTGAACCGGGTGCGCTACCAGGCGTTGATGCTGGGCGGGGCCCTGGCCGGCCTGGGCGGCGCCTACCTGTCCCTCTGCCAGGCCAAGATGTTCGCCGACGACCTGGTGGCCGGGCGCGGGTTCATCGCCGTCGCCCTGGTCTACTTCGGCCGCTGGAGCCCCCTGGGGATCATGGGCGGCGCCCTGCTGTTCAGCCTGGCCCAGACCCTGCAGCTGGCCATCCAGGTCGGCGGCATCAAGTTCCCCTACGAATTCGCGGTGATGCTCCCCTACGTCCTGGTCATCCTGGTCCTCTCCCTGGCCCGCAAAGCCCGGATGCGCGGCCCCTCGCACCTGGGCATCCCGTACAATCGCGAAATGCGGTACTGAGGAGGCAGCCATGGCCAACGACCTTGAAACCCTGCTGGCGACCCTGCGCCGGACCTACCCCACCTCCAGCATCCGGACCCTGCCCGAGCCGGCCATGTTCCTGCGCAGCAGCACCGGCCGGACCCTGCACGCCGAAGGCAGCCAGGTGCTGTCGGTGGACGGCGCCATGGCCTACACCGCCGCCTACATGGACGGCCTGGTGGAGCGGGTCAAGGGGACTCCCGACTACGAGCTGGACCCCGCCCACCCCTGGATCATCGGCATCTGGCCCGGGGACCTGTCCTCGGTGCCGCTGATCTTCATCTTCGGCAACATCATCCGCCGCGGCCACGAAGTGTGGACGGAAGTGGGCTGGCCGACCTACACCAGGCTCGAATTCTGAAAAGTCACCTGGTCCAGAAATCCCGGTGCAGTGCGGCGATCTCCTCTTCCACGTCGGCCACCGGACCGGTGACCGGAAGGTCCTTCTGGCTGTGCTCGAAGAGGTAGCGGCAGGGGACGTCCATGGTGGGGTTCTCCTGGCTGCTGCCGGTGAAGACCAGCAGGCGGCGCTCGTCCATGCCGTAGACCAGGCGGCCGATGTTGGCCCAGTACATGGTTCCGGCGCACATGGCGCAGGGTTCGACGGTGGTGTAGAGGGTGCAGCCGGCCAGATAATCGGACGAGTAGAGCTCGTCGGCGGTGCGCGCCAGGACCGCCTCGGCGTGGTTCACGGTGCCCAGGTTGCCCTGCTCCAGGAGGACGGTCTCGTGGTCGGGGGCGACGAGGATGGCGCCGAAGGGATGGTGGCCGGTGGCCATCGAGGCCCGGGCCACCTCGTTGGCCCGCTTCAGGTGGCGGACGATCTGGTCGGGGCTGGGTGCGGACATCGCGGCCTCAGGGTTTGGGCAGCCAGCCCTGGTTGAAGGCGCCGGGCTGCATCGGCAGCCAGTGATCCACGAACAGGGGCTGGGCCACCTTGTCGGCGGCCTTCAGGCGCTTGAGGGTGCCGGCGTGGTCCTGGGCCGCGGCGACGATGGCGAAGGCGTGCGCCAGGGCGGCGAAGGTGGTGATGCTGCAGCTGAACAGCAGATCCTCGCTGGGCACCGGGATGAGGATGTCCGCGTAGGGCTGGAGGGGCGAATCGGGGCGGTCGGAGAAGGCCAGCACGGGCGTGCCGCATTCCCGGGCGAAGATGGCCGAATCCACCACCTCCCGGCTGTAGGGGGCGAAGCTCAAGACCACCAGGAGGTCGCTGGGCCCCAGGTTGGCCACCTGGGTGGAGAAGTCGGAAGGGATGGCGGTGATGCTGGGCAGGCCGGCCTGGGTGAGGTAGAACGCCAGGACGCTGGCCATGACGTGCGACACGCCCCGGCCCAGGATCACCCGGTGGTGGGCCTCCTCGAGCATCCTCGTGGCGGATTCCAGGGTGGCGTGGTCCACCAGCTGGATCATCTTGGTCAGGTTCTCGCCGTCCCGCCGGGCCACTTCGGCCAGGGTCCCGAAGATGTCCAGGGGCCCCTGCATCAGCTCCAGATCGGCGTCCCCGCTGCGGGCGTGGCAGGCTTGGCGCAGGGCGTCGCGGAATTCGCTGAAGCCCCGGTAGCCCAGGCGCTTGGCAAACCGGACGACGGTGCCGACGCTGACCCCGGCCCGCTCGGCCATGGATTCGATGCCCCAGAGGGCGCCGAGCAGAGGATCGGACATCAAGGCATCGGCGATCCGCCGCATGGCATCCGGCAGGTCCCGATAGGCTTCGGCCAGGCGGGTTTGAATGGGCGGTTGGTGGGGTTCATTGACCATGGTGATGACGCCAGAATACCACCCGGCGCGGCGTTGGATGAGGAGAATCCCGGCCGGCCCGAGGGAAACCGGGCCCGATCCCCTCCCGGGCTCCCGGCGGGGTATCCTTGGGAATGAACTACGCCGCCCTCGCCTCCGGCTCCAAGGGGAACTGCCATGCGTTCTCCCTCGGCGGCGACATCCTGCTGGTGGATGCCGGGATCTCCCTCAAGCAGATCCGGCTCCGGCTGGGGGAGGTGGGCTGGGACCCCGGGCGGATCCGGGCCGTGGCCATCACCCACGAGCATTCCGACCACATCGCCGCCATCCCGGTCCTGCTCCGCAACACCGACTGGGCGATCCTGGCCACGCCCGACACCCGGATGGCGATCCAGGCCTGCCAGGGCATCGAGATCCCGGCCTCCCGCTGGGTGCCCCTGCGGCCCGGCCAGGCCATCGGCTGGAACGGGCTGACGGTGCTGCCTTTCACGACCTCCCACGATGCCGTGGATTCGGTCGCCTACCGCCTGGAGGGGAACGGACTCCGGGCGGCGGTGGTGACCGATTTGGGCCAGGGCACCGCCCTGGTCGAGGACCACTGCCGGGACCTGGACCTGCTGGTCCTGGAAGCCAATCACGACGTGGAGATGCTGCGGGAAGGCGGCTACCCGGCCGCCCTCAAGGCCCGGATCCTCAGCCGGGTCGGGCACCTGAGCAACGAGGCCATGGCCGGGCTGCTGGCCTCGGTGCTGGGCCCGGCCCTGCGCACGGTGGTCCTGGCCCACCTCAGCGAGCAGAACAACGACCCCGAACTGGCCCGGTTCACCGCCGAGGGCGTCCTCCAGGGCCACCCGATCCAGCTTCACGTCGCCCACCAGAACCGTCCGCTCCTGGTTGCGGACCCCCGGCTTTGAGCACAGGATGAATATATGATGATCCCCTTCAAATGCCTCTCCCGAACGGCCCTGGCCCTGTCCGCCGCGCTCCTGCCGCTGGCCGCCCAGACGCCCCTGTTCAACGACGGCCCCGCCTTCGGCGGCTCCCGGGTCTTTTCCGAGGGGCTCAACCCGCTGGGCAGCCCGGCCCGGATCGACCAGTCCCCCGGAGGCTGGTATCTCGGCTACGTCACGGGCGACCAGCGCGCCCAGGACAATTCCACCCTTCTCCAGAGCACCACATCGCCCGACCCGGTGACGGTGGACGCCGCCCTGGCCCAGCTCAAGGACGCCCCCTGGGCGCTGCGCACCAAGGCGTACGGCCTCACCGGCCTCAAGGACAAGATGGCCTTCGGCTACAGCCGCGAGGAGTTCAACAGCCTGGTGGCCCACCCGGACCTGAATCCCCTGGATTTCGGTTCCGCCCTGGCACTCCAGAACAACAACCTCACCTTCGTGGACGCCCGCCGATACATCGTCGACCGGATCAGCTTCGGCGGCGCCACCGCCGCCACCGGCACCTCGGTGGGCTACCGGCTGCGGCTGGAGCGCTGGGAGCAGGGCACGGCCAACCTCTACATGAACCAGGTGCCCGGAGCCCTGGGCCAGTCCTTCCCCTTCTATTCGGTCGACAACGCCGCGATGGCCCTGGCCAGGACCGACTACCGCACCACCAACTGGGGCCTGGACCTGGGCTTCACCACCCAGCTGGCCCAGGGGATCCGCCTGGGCGCCACGGTCGACCAGCTCAACAGCAAGCGCCTCTATGACGTCGCCATGAAGCCGCAGCTGCGGGCCGCCCTGCAGCTGGACCTGGGCCCGGCCACCCAGCTGACCCTGGAGAGCGACGTCAACGGCGTCGAGCGCATCCCCTTCCCGGTCAAGCAGCAGTCGGCCAACGCCTCGCTCCACTATCAGATGAGCTCGGCGGTGGTGTTCATCCTCGGCGCCGAACGCAAGCGCGTGGGCGAGGCCGCGGTCACCCGCGCCGGGGCCACCCTGCAGTTGCGGACCCAGACGGTGCTGCTTTCCTTCGGCTTCCAGGCCGGCCAGGACAAGCCCATGATGGGCCTGGCCGCCATGGTGAAATGATGCCCGCCTGGTTGCGGAGGGGCGGGCTGGCGCTGCTGGCGGCCTTGTCCCTGAACCTGCCGGCGGCCGCCCAGCCCTCGGTCCAGGAGGTGGTCGAGCGCTTCGACGCCGCCCAGGCCAAGGTGGCCACCCTCCAGGCCCCGTTCAGCCTGACCATCCGCCGGGCCATGCTCAAGACCCCGACGGTCACCCGGGGCACGCTCTACCTCCAGGAATCCGATTTCGCCCATTTCAACTTCGCCCCCCCCGAGGACCTGATCCTGCACATCACCCCCAAGGCCCTGGTCTCGTACAGCCCCGCCGAGGGCGTCGGCGAGCGGCTGAAGATTGGCATCATCAAGAACGCCAACCGGAAATTCCTGGGCCTGGGCCAGAAACTTTCCTATCTGTCGGATTATTTCCAGATCTCCCTGGGCGACGGCCGGGAGGTCCCCGGCACCCTTCTGCTGACCCTTCAGCCGCGCAGCCTCTCGGTGCGCAAACGGATGCAGGTGCTGCTGATCTGGGTCGACAGGGAGTCCTGGCTGCCCCGGCAGATGAACTGGGTGGAGCGCGGGGGCGACTCCTGGCTCCTGGAACTGGGCACCCTGGTCGTCAACCAGCCCTTGCCGGCCAGCGTCACCGGCTTCAAGCTTCCCCCAGGGATACCGGTGAAAGAGGAGTTCAGCTTTTTCGCCACCAGAAAGAAGTAGAATTGGCCTTGGAGCATCTGGGGAACTCATGATCGTCATCTGCCCGTCCTGCGCTTCCCGTTTCCAGTATGGCGACGAGCGCTTCCAGGGAGCCAAGTCCAAGCGCTTCCGGTGCCCCAAATGCGCCCATACCTTCGAGGTCGAGAACCCGGCCCTGGCCGCGCCCTCGGCTCCGCCCCAGCCGGGGCCGACGCCGCAGGTCCAGGCTCCCGCGGCCGCGCCTCCGGCCCCGCCGCCACCGCCGGTCCAGGCCCCGGCCCCCCGGCCCGCACCGCCCCCGCCGCCCAAGGCCACCGAGACCAGCCGGCGCAAGGGCCGCGACGGCATGCTCACGGGGACCGGGTTCCGCAAGCGGGACGGCATGCCCCACGGCCTCCGGTTCAGCCTGGCCTTCCTCTCGGGACCGCTGGCCTCCACGGTCAAGGTGCTGGAAACCCCGGTCACCGTCATCGGCCGGGAGGAAGGGGACGTGGTCATCAACGATCCGGAGATCTCCCGCCGCCACGCCCGGATCGAGATCCATCCGGACGGCGAGGCCTGGCTGTCCGACCTGGGCTCCACCAACGGCACCCAGGTCGCGGGCACCCTCATCAGCGAAGCCGTCCGGCTCCAGGACCGCATGGAATTCTCCTGCGGCCGGAGCACCTTCATGCTCCTGATCCGGGATACGGACGCCATCGGGCTGGAATGACCATGGCGGATCCGTTCGAACCCTACCTGAAACAGGCGGATTCCCTGTTCGCCGCCGGCGACATCGTCAAGGCCGGCCAGATCTGGCAGGCCATCCTCAAGCGCGAGCCGGGCCACGAGGAGGCCCGCGCCGGCCTCTACCGGGTCAAGGCCCATTTCGACGCCAGGGCCACCCAGGACGGCCTGCCCGCCTCCGAGCCGGACCTCCCGCCCCAGGCCTCGGACCGGCATACGCTCACCCCGGCCCCGCCCGAACTGAACACCCTGCTGGAAGCCGGCTGCGCCCTCTACGATGCCGGCCTGCTGCCCAAGGCCATCGCCACCTGGGAGATGGCCCTGCACCAGGATCCGGGCAACGCCCTGGCCCGCGGCTACATCGACGGCGCCCGGCGCAAGCTGGAAGCCGAAGCCGCGCCCGTCGCGCCGATCCTGGCCTTCACCCCGCTGGCGAAGGCGCCTGAACCCGAGGCGGAGGACGTCCAGGACAAGCTCCTCCGGGACGGGTGCACCCTGTTCGACATGGGCCAGATCGAGGACGCCCTCGGCAAATGGGAGCGCATCCTGGCGGTCGACCCGGGCCATGCCCTGGCCCTGGCGTATGTGGCCGACGCCCGCCGGGAGCTGGGGCTGCCGCCCCGGGGCGGCGGCCCGGCCCCGGAGCCCGCCCCCGTGGCCGTCCCCGCCGCCCTCCAGGCCCAGCCCGGTCCCGATCCCGACGGTGATTCCCGGGCCGCCCAGATGGTGCGGGAGGGCGTGCAGATCTACGACATGGGCATGTACGCCGAGGCCGAACAGAAATGGCAGGAGGCCCTCGCCCTCGACCCGGCCTGCCGGGATGCCCAGGGCTACCTGGAGATGGCCGCGCGCGACCGGGACCAGGCCCCACCCGGCGGCACGCCCAGGCCGGAACCCGCCCGCCCCGCCCCGCCACCGCCTCCGGACCCCCTGGAAGCCCAGCTGGCCGCCGCGGAGAACCTCCTGCGCAACCAGCGCTTCGAGGAAGCCGCCTTCAGCTTCCAGCGCCTGCTTGAGGCCGGCGCCCAGGACCCGAGGGTGCTCCAGGGCTACCAGCATGCCCGGGCCTTCCTGACCGCCCAGGAGCCCGCCCCGCCCCCCGCCGCTCCGGCCCCCCCCATGCCCGTCGCGGTCAGCCCGCCCCGGGCGGTCTCGGCCCCTCGCGCCCCGGCCCGCGGCGGCCTCCGTCCGCCCCGGTTCCTGGAACGGCTCCGCCTGCCCGCCTGGCTCGGAACGCCCCGCAACCGGATCGCGGCCGGAGCCGGGATCCTGGTCCTGGTCCTCGGCGTTGGGCTGCTGCGGGCCCACCAGCGGGACCTGGCCCTGCGCGAGGCCGTGGCCACCGCCAAGGCCAATGCCCTGGCGCCGGTCGCCCGCAACCTGCAGGTCGCCGTGCTCGCCGAGACCCCCAAGGACATCCGGGCCGAGGCCGAGCGGTCCCTGGCCGACGACCCCCTCACCGGCTACTACCGGGCCCAGGAATGCCTGCGCCTGGACCCCGCCGACGCCGCCGCCGCCCAGCTCCTGGAGCGGGCCCGGGCGCGCATGGCCGCCACCGCGCCGGTGGGTTCCGCCGCCGACCTGGACAAGAGCATGAAGGCCGGCGATCTGGAATCCTCGCGCAACGCCCTGGGCGACCAGCTCCGCGCCAACCCCGACGATCCCGAACTCAAGGCCAAGGCCCGGATCATCTACCTTGCCCTGGCCCAGTCCCTGGCCTCGGCCGAGAAGTATGCCGAGGCCCGCGAGCTGCTCCTCCAGGGCCGGGCCATGTATCCCCAGGACAAGACCTGGCAGGCCAGGTTGAAGCTCCTTGAGGGGATCCAGGGCATGGCCAAGGCCGACCGCGCCCGCTGGATCCCCCTCCTCGGGTGAACCCTTGAGCGCGCGCCCCCACTGCCCCAGCTGCCACGCCCGGCTGACCCCCCTGGCCATGGAGTGCCCGGTCTGCGGCCTGACGGTGACCCGCCAGCCGCTGCCCCGCCCCCTGCTGTTCCAGGCCAGCGCCCTGCGCACCCGCGCCGCGCCCCGGGAGGCTTTGCAGAGCGTGTCCGCCCCGGCCCTGGGCCGGGTCGAGCCGCTCACCGTCCTGGAACCGGTGGACCCGTCCCCCCAGGTCCCGGCCATGGAGGAAGCCCCCCGCGCCACCCTGGGTTCCGACCCGGGCGGCGACCTGGACACCCTGGACACGTTCTGGCCCGTGGTCCGGATGGAGGGCGCGGAATTCCTGGCCCTGGTGCTGCTCAATCTGCTCCTGGCCATCGTCGCCCGGCTGGCCTCGGGCGCCCCCGTCGCCCGGATCTACGCCGAATTCTGGCCCTACCTCCTCCCGGTCCACACCGCCGTCTCCTGGGCCTTCCTGATGGTCCCGCTGGTCCTGGTCGGCCAGTCGCCGATGATGGGCCTCATGCGCCTGTCCGTGGACACCGAACAGCCCGAGCGGCGCATGGCCTTCTCGGTCCTCTACCTCACCTCAGCCACAGCCTTCCCGGTGTCCTTCCTGTGCATGGTGCTGACCCCCGACCACCGCACGCTGGGAGAACTGCTGTCAGGCCAAGAGATCCTGCAGCTGCCCTGGTCGCGGGTCCGCTAGCGGCAGCCCTGTCCGCATATTTCTTTACCCAGTGCCTCTGCGAGTCCTCTGCGCCCCTATTCGGGGATGTGCATCCGCACCGAGGTCACGATCACGCCGGGGATCAGCATCAGGGCCGCCTTGATCCGGAAAGCCATCTGGTTGTGGAGGATGCGCTGGTACCACTTGGAGGTCACGAACTCCGGCAGGATGATCGTCAGGCACACTTCCGGTTCGGCCAGGCGGAAGCGGCGGACCTCCTCCAGGATCGGCTCGACCACCTTGCGGTAGGGACTGGGCACGCTCCGCAGGGGCACCCCCATGCCGTAGTAGGCCCAGTCGGCGCGAAGCTTCTGGATGCCGGGGCTCTCGTGGAAGCCGTCCGAGCCGAGGTCCACGGTGAGCGCCTCGACCCGGTTGCCGGAGATCAGGCGGGCGTAGCTCAGGGCCTGGACCGTGCCGGCATGCAGGCCCGAGACCAGGACGATGGCGTGGTGCTTGCTGGACAGGAAGGCGTCGGTGCGGCTGGCGGCGAGGGTCGACTTCACCCGGATGTAGTGCCTGTGGATGTTGAAGAAGGTGGTCACCAGGATCGGCACCAGGGTGATGACGATCCAGGCGCCGCCGGCGAACTTGGTGATGGCGATGTCCAGCATGACGACGGCCGAGGCCACCCCGCCGATCCCGTTCACGACCGCCTTCACCTTCCAGTGGGGGCCCTTCTTCTTGTTCCAGTGCACCACCATGCCGGTCTGGCTGATGGTGAAGCCCAGGAACACGCCCAGGGCGTAGAGCGGCAGCAGCACGTCGGTGTTGGCGTGGAAGGCGAACACCAGCAGGCCCGAGAGCACCGAGAGGATCAGGATGCCGTTGGAGAACACCAGCCGGTCGCCCATGCTGGTGAACTGGTTGGGCAGGAACCCGTCCTTGGCGTGCAGCGCGGCCAGCCGGGGGAAATCGGCATAGGCGGTGTTGGCGGCCACCACCAGGATGGCGAAGGTGAAGCCCTGGATCACGTAGTAGTAGATCTTGGCGGGCAGCATGAGCGCATGGGTGTGGGTGGCCAGCACCATGTGGGTCAGGTGGGAGAGCAGGGTCTCCTGCACTTCCGTGGGATCGGCGCTGTGGTGGTAGACCACCCCGAAATGATGGCTGAGCAGGGTGATGCCCAGGAACATGGTGCCCAGCAGGAACACCATCCAGATCATGGTCATGGCCGCGTTCTTGCCGGCGGGCTCCTTGAAGGCGGTGACGCCGTTGGAGATCGCCTCGACCCCGGTGAGGGCCGTGCAGCCCGCGGAATAGGCCCGCATGAACACCCAGATGAAGGCCAGCCCGGCCAGGTTCGGGGCCTGGTGGGTGACGACGTGGATCTGCTCGGGGGTGGGGTCCAGGGTCGGCCCGACGCCGGCCACCCACTTGACCGTGCCGATCAGCAGCAGGCCCATGATCGAAAGGATGAAGCCGTAGGTGGGGATGGCGAACAGCGCGCCGCTCTCCTTCACCCCGCGCAGGTTGGCCGTGGCGATGAAGCCGATGGCCAGCAGCGCCAGCAGCACGTTGGAGCCCGAAAGGGTCGGCACGGCGGCGGTGATGGCGGCGATGCCCGAGGACACCGACACGGCCACGGTCAGCACGTAGTCGATGAGCAGGGAGGCGCCGGCGGTCTGGGCTGCGGTCTCGCCCAGGTTCTCCTTGGCGACGATGTAGGCGCCACCGCCGCCCGGGTATTCGATGATCGTCTGGCGGTAGCTGAACGCCAGGAGCACCAGCAGGATCACGATCCCCAGGGCGACCGGCACCGAGAGCCCGAACACGTAGGCCGCCAGGCCCCCGGCTGCGGCCGCCGCGCCGCCGTGGCCCAGGGCCGTGGACAGCGAAGCCATGATCTCCTGGGTGCCGTAGGCCACCGAGGAGAGCGCGTCGGAGGAGAACACTGCCAGGGCGATCGGGTTGCTGATCTTGGTCGCGTGGGTCTCGTCGCTGGCCAGACGGCGGCCGAGTAGTAGACGTCGAAAATCAGCCATATGGCCCCATGGGAGACAGCCCGAATCAATCATTATGACGCAGGAATGCTGGCCGCAACCAGGATGGATCGCCGGCGGGCGGCCCCGCCCGAACCCTTTCTCCGGATTTGCAGGGAAATGCCCTTGTGGGTGAACAGGCTGCGGAGGAAATAATATATCGAACGGCTATTGGCCAAGCATGGCGCGGCGGACCCGGAGGGCCTCCATGACGTGGGTCTGCCCGGTCGCCACCGGCCACAGCCAGCGCTGGTGCCGTTCCAGTTCCCGCCCAGGGAAGGCGCGCGGCACATCCACCCCGCACAGCGGATCATCGGCTTCCAGTTCGCCCGCCGCCTGCAGCTGGGCGGTCCAGGGCTCCCGCAGCGGGCCAAGGGCGACCGGGGCCGGGCCGAACAGGACGCCCCGGTCGTGGACCAGCCAGAGGTCCGCGCCGCTCGCACCCAGGACGGCCAGGAAGGCCTCCACGGCCCGGGCGGTCCAGCCCCGCACCGCCTCGTCCAGGGGATCGCCGCCGGGGTCCTCCGGATCCGCCACCCAGGGCGAGGCCGGCCCGAAGGCCTTCTCCACGCTGCGCTGGGCCAGGACCCCGAACTGGCCCATGACGTTGGCCACCACCACCGTGCCCGGGCGATGGCGGCGGAGCCAGGCCGCCAGCGGCGCCGCGGCCGGGTCCAGCGACCGGATCAGGCCGGCCAGGCGGCGGGCCGCGGTGCGGGTGGCCCGGGTGCGGCCCGACCAGGGCTGGCGGGCGGCGCGGGCGGCGGTGGCGGCCAGCTCGGCCATGCCGCCGGTCAGGTCCTGGAATTCCCAGGGCGCCCAGACCCGGTGCCGGACGAGGGTCCGCACCCGGCTCCAGGGATCGGCGTCCCAGCCCGTCGCGCCCGGGGGCGCCAGGCCCCAGGGCACCTCCAGTCCGGAACCGGCGCCCAGGATCACCAGGCCGTCCCGGGCCGAGGCCAGCCCCTCCCCCAGGAAGGCCCGGGTCCGCTCCAGGTGCGGGCCCCAGAGGCTCCGGTCCCGGCCCAGGTAGGCCCGCTGCTCCCGGGCGAGGAGGGTGGCGAGGCCCATCAGCGCTTCCAGATGTCGAAGGGCTGGGTGCCCAGCAGCATGTTGAACGAGCCGCGGGCCGGGCCCCAGCAGGCGCCCGGTGGGCTCTCGCGCAGGAAGCCGTAGCAGAACTCCAGGTAGAACCGGGAGAAGACCGTGCGCACCAGCAGGCCCGCGCCGGCCAGGCGAAAGTCCCGGAACAGATCGGCCGGTCCGCCGCCGATCACGGCGTAGTCGATCCGGGGCTCCACCTGCAGGGACAGGGCGAACGGCCCGGCCATGCGCACCGGCAGCCCGAACCGGGCCACCGCGAAATCCGGGGCCTGGTAGCCCAGGGCCGGCGTGCCCACCAGGAAGGAGGGCCCGCCCAGGTTCCAGCGCCGGTCCAGGGGCAGCCGGTCGCCGTAGCCATATTCCAGATCCAGGTCCAGGCCCAGGTTGGCCAGCGCCCGGCTCGAACCGAAAGTGGTGATGCCCCGGGCCCGCAGGTAGCCGAACCGGAACCCGCCCGGGTCCGGTCCCGGCAGGACCTCGCCGGCGCCGTAGCGGGCCCGCACCAGCAGGCCCTCCCTGGGGAAGGTGTGGCGGTCGAAATTGTCCCATTCCATGGACAGGTCGGCGGTCGCCTGGTGGTCCAGGACGCGCGGCCCGGCCCCGTCGAAGATCGCCTCCCGGTATCCGGCGGCCAGCTCGAGCTTGCCCTGGCCATGATTGCCGCAGCGGACCGAGCCGGCCATGCCCAGGTCCTCCGTGGTGATCTCGGACCCGCCGGCGGCGCCCGGGAGTTCCGCGGCGGCGAAGGTCGGCGCGGCCTCCAGGCGCTGCCGGAAGGTGGCCGCCCAGAACCCCATCTCGAACCCCGGGAAGCGGGTCAGGACGGGCCCCTGCAGGTTCAGCGAGGCCTGCTGCTGGAGCCGGTTCCGGGCCGCCGACAGCTCGCCCTCGACTCCGAAGCCGCCGAAATTCTCGGTCCGCCAGGAGAACCCCATCCCCGTCCCCAGGGTGGTCTCGTAGCCCAGGCTGAGGTCCAGGACCATGGCCTTGTGGTGCACGGGGACCAGCTCGAGCTCGGCCGAGCCGTCGCCGCCGGGTACCACCTGGGCCCGGAGCTCGGCCAGGTGCAGGCGCCGCTCGGCCAGATCCAGGTCCCGGCGCAGCGGATCGGTCACGACGATCTCGCCCTTGCGCCGGGCCATCAGGCCCTGGAGGTAGGTCTCCTCGTAGGCGCCCCGGGCCCCCTTGACCTGGATGGCGCGGATGGCCGGCTCGGCCAGGACCAGGGTCAGCTCCCCGCGGGCGTCGTCGTAGCCGGACCCGCGCACGTCCACCAGCGGGGTGCCTTCCGACACCAGCCGGTGCACGATCCCGCTCACATAGGCGCCGAAGGCCTCGGGGTTGAACGGCTCGCCGGCCGGGAACCGGGCCCGGAACTCCGCCTCGAACCGCCGGGTCAGCCGGGCGGAGCCTCGGAACGTGGCCCGGCCGATCCGGGAGAAGGGCACGACCTCCAGGCGCAGGACGTCGCCCTCGAGCCGGGCCCGGGCCGACCGCGCCCAGCCGTGCAGCAGCAGCTGCTGCTGCGCCACCAGGACATCCCCGCGGCTCAGGGCCTTTCCGGGCGGCAGCACCCGGGCCAGCATGGCCGAGGCTTCGGCCGGCAGGGGCCGCGGGGTGGCCAGCTCGATCCGGGCCGCCGGCACCGGTTCGGCCCCGCCGATCCGGCCCAGCATGGCTACCCGGAGCGCCGGCAGCTGCGCGTCGAAGGCCTTCCGGCCGGCCTCGATCATGGCCTCCAGCTCCCGGCCGTAGGCCAGGAAATCGGTGCTGGCCAGTTCGGGCCGGACCAGCACCGTGGCCGCGGCCCGGCTCTCCCACTGGCGGCGCTCCACCACCAGGTCCAGGCTGCGGGCCGCCAGGGAGAAGAAATTGCTGGCGGAGGATTTCTGGAACGGCGCGCTGACGTCCACCGCCAGCACCACGTCCGGATGGAAGCTGTCCTTGGCGATGAACACCGGCAGGTTCTCCACCAGCGCCCCGTCCACATAGGGCTGGCCTTCGATCTCCACCGGCCGGAAGGCGCCGGGCACCGCCATGGAGGCCCGAAGCACCTCCACCAGGTCGCCCCGGTCGAAGATCCGCCCCTGCCCGGTCTCGAGGTTGGTCGCCACGATCCGCAGCGGGTACTTCAGGCCGTCGAAGGCGCCGGAGGAGAAGTAGGCGCCACGGGCCATGAGCCCCTCCAGGGTCTTGCGGATCTCATGGCCCTCGCGCAGTGACAGCGCGAACGAGGCCGATCCGCCCTCCAGGCGCAGGGACATCAGGGTCCCGTTCTCGGCCTCGTCCTCCTGCAGGGTCCGGCCCGGGGTCCGGATCAGGGGCTCCAGGAAGGCCTTGTTGAAATCGGTCCGGGCGAACAGTTCCTGGATCTCCCGGCCCGAGAAGCCGGCCGCCATGAGCGCGCCCATGAGCGCCCCGGCGCTGGTGCCGGCGACGCCGTCCACCGGCAGCCCGATCTCCTCCATGCGCTCGATCACCCCGATGTGGGCCACGCCCCGGGCGCCGCCGCCGCTCAGGGCCAGGGCCAGGGTCGGGCGCCCCGGCAGTTCCACCCGCGGCGCGAAATGGAACACCATGTCCGGCGGGATCACCCGCACCTCGAAGGGCGCGGGCTCCGCCGCCGCCAGGATGGCGGCCAGCAGCGGGAGCAGGGCGGCCTGCGCCAGCCTCATGCCGGCCCGAGGGCCTCGATCTGGGCCGCCATCAGCCCGCGGCAGCCCTCCAGCCCCTGGTCCAGGAGCGCCATCGCTTCAAGGCGGCTGAAGCTGCGGCCCTCGCCGGTGGACTGGAACTCCACCACCGAAAGGCCCTCGCCGCCGGGCATCGGCCGGGAGGCCACCAGGTTGCAGTCCACCGCGGCCCGGTGGTCCTCCTCGTATTCCAGGTCCAGGACGAGGCCCTGGCGCAGCTCCGGCCCGGCCTCGAGGATCCCGACGCTGACCGCGGCCACCTGGCCGACCAGGGCCCGCTCCAGGCCCCGGGCCCGGAGGGCCATGGCCAGGGCCACCCAGGCCCCGGTGATGGAGGCGCAGCGGGTGCCGCCGTCGGCGTTGAGGACATCACAATCCAGGGTGATCTGGAGCTCCCCCAGGGCGGTCAGGTCCACCGCCTGGCGCAGGCTCCGGCCGATCAGCCGCTGGATCTCGACGGTGCGTCCCTGCTGCTTGCCCTTGGCGGCCTCCCGGGCGTTCCGGGTGTGGGTGCTCCGCGGCAGCATGCCGTATTCCGAGGTGATCCAGCCCTGGCCCTTGCCGCGCAGCCAGTCCGGGACCCGCCCCTCCAGGCTGGCCGAGCACAGCACGTGGGTGTTGCCCAGGCGGATCAGGCAGGAGCCTTCGGCGTGCAGCTGGACGCCCGTCTCCAGGGTCAGGGGCCTTGATTCTCCAAGCGCGCGCATAGGCCTAATCCCCTATCTCGATTTTTTTCACCCGAATTTCGTGCCGCCCATCTTCATAGGGGGTTTCCAGGAAGGTTTTAAGGTAGTATTCAGCTTGAAGCGGATCCGTCAGCCGCTGGCCGAAAGCGATGGCGTTTGCGTCGTTGTGCATCCTGGCCAACCTGGCGTGCTCGGGTGAAGTGACCAGAGCGCAACGGACGCCCTTATGGCGATTGGCGGCGATGCTGATGCCGATGCCGGATCCGCAGACCAGAACCAGGCGTTCCCATTTGTCCATTCCTTCCGCAGCCCGGTGCGCGAAATCCGGATAATCCACAGAGGCATGGCCATCGGTCCCAAAGTCCACCGCCTCGTGTCCCTGGGCCAGAGCCCACGCCTTCAGGCGCTCCTTGAGGTCATAACCTGCATGATCGCTAGCAAAGCCGAGTTTCATGATGCTTCTCCCTTTAAAGAGGGTAACTGAATGCTCCGGCCCATCCTCCAGTATCGTCCGCTGGACCGGGGTTTTCTCCTGTGCCTGCCCGGCAGCACCTGCATCCAGGACTGGCAGCGCACCCTGCGCAGCCTGCCCGGCAATCTCCACGGGCGGGACCGGCTGACGCCGGCCCGGGCCCGGATCTTCCTGCCCGATTCCAGCCTGATCGAATGCCATACCGTGCCCCTGCGCTGGCAGCGGGCCCTGCCCTGGCTCGCCTCCATGGCCTCCGACCCGGAGCAGGTGGGGGGCAGCTTCGCCTTCTGGTCGGCCGCTTTGCGCATGCTCCAGTCCCTGGTCCTCCGGGGCGCCCTGCTCCCCCAGCTGGACACTCGGGGCAACCCCTGGCGGGCCACCTGGGGCATCAGCCTCACCAGCCCGGCCGACCGGGAAATGCTGGATGAATTGCTCAAAGCCATGCCCCCCTCGGTGCTGGCCTTCCCCGAGGACGACGGCTGGATCTTCACCAAGGGCCTGCCGGTCGGCACCCTGGACAGCGAAGAGGTGGACGATGACCTGGCCCAGCCGCCCGCCGGCATGTTCGTCCTTCGGGCCTTCCTGGAGGACGGCGCCGATTTCCTGGTCCGGTTCGTGGCCGGCACCCTGCGCCAGGGCGAGGATCCCCGCCTGGGCCTGATCCACCGGCTGCGCGGGCACAAGCGCGACCGGCTGCCCTGGGACGAGCGCCTGATGGTGGCCCTGAGCCATCCGATGAGCGAGTTCCCCACCATCGGCATCACCGAGCGGACCCTGGGCGAACAGCTCGAGCAGTGGAGCGAAGGGGCCCGGGTCCAGTGGATCCGCCCCAGCCTCAAGCTCGAGGCGCCGCCCGTGCCGCCGGGCCGGGACGCCATCCAGGAGGCCGACCGGCTTTCCGAAGGCGGCTGGATCCTGCGGGTGGGCCTGGAGACCCAGGAAGGCGATTTCATCCCCGCCGCCCGCCTCTGGGAACCCTCCATCGAACCCGAGGTGCTGGAGGCCCGCAAGGTCCTGCTCCGGGGCGTGGCCCGGGCCGTGCCGTTCTTCCCGCCGCTGCAGGGGACCCTCTCCGGGCGCCAGCCCGAGGACCTGCCCCTGCTGCCCACCGAGGCCTGGCAGTTCCTCACCCGCGGCGCCGCCCAGCTCAAGGAGGCCGGCTTCCTGGTGCACATCCCGGAGACCCTGGCCGAATTCGGCGGGGCCCGCCGGCTGCGGGCCAAGGTCAAGCTGGGCGCCCGCAACCTGGAAGCTGCCGCGGAAACCCCGGGCGGCGTCCAGGAGGGCCTTGACGGGGCGGTGTCCGCCGACTGGTCGCTCATGCTCGGCGACGACACCCTGGACCTCCAGGACTTCGCCCAGATGGCCAGCCTCAAGCACCCGCTGGTGGCCTGGAAGGGCAAGTGGGTGGCCCTGGACCCGGAGACCCTCAAGCAGATCACCCAGGTCATCCAGGCCAGCCGCGGCGCCGGCTTCGAGAGCATGAGCCGGGGCGAGGCCCTGGCCGCCGCCCTCACCGGCAGCGCCCACATCCCCGGGGTCAGCGAGGCGATCGAAGTGGAGGTGGCCGGCGATTTCGGCGCCGCCCTCGAGGACCTCAAGGTCCTGCCCGACAAGCCCATCACCCAGCCTGTGAGCTTCAAGGGCATGCTCCGGCCCTACCAGCTGCGCGGACTCGCCTGGCTGGAGGGGCTCTCGCGCCTGGGCCTGGGCGGCATCCTGGCCGACGACATGGGCCTGGGCAAGACCATCGAGGTCCTGGCCCTGCTCCTGTTCCGCCAGGAGGCCAAACTCAACGTGGGCCCGCCGACCCTGCTGATCTGCCCGACCTCGCTGCTGGGCAACTGGGAGCGCGAGATCGCCAAGTTCGCTCCGAGCCTGCCCTTCTTCGTGCACCACGGCAACAACCGCGACCGGCTGCCGAAATTCTTCAGGCCCCACACCATCGTCCTGACCACCTACGGGGTGATCCGGCGCGAGGAGGAGGTCTTCGGCGGCCGCGCCTGGGGCATGGTGGTGGTCGACGAGGCCCAGGCCATCAAGAACGCCGGGTCCTACCAGGCCAAGGCCGTGCGGAAGATCCGGGCGCCCTTCAAGCTGGCGCTCACCGGCACGCCCATCGAGAACCGCCTGCTGGAGCTGTGGTCGATCCTGGCCTTCGCCCTGCCCGGCTACCTCGGCAGCGAAAGCCGGTTCAAGGACCAGTTCGCCTCGCCCATCGAGAAGTACCGCGACCCCGACGCCGCCCTGGAGCTGCGCCAGCGGGTGGGCCCGTTCATCCTGCGCCGGCTCAAGACCGACCGCTCGATCATCCAGGACCTCCCGGACAAGCAGGAGATGAAGGTCTACACCCAGCTCAGCAAGGAACAGGCCATGCTCTACCAGGCCCGGGTCGAGCAGATGGACAAGGACCTGGAGGCCGCCAAGGGCATCGAGCGGCGCGGCCGGATCCTGGCCCTGCTCACCCACCTCAAGCAGATCTGCAACCACCCCTCCCAGTTCCTCAAGCAGGCCGGGCCCTACAAGGGCCGCAGCGGCAAGCTGGAGCGTCTCTCGGACATGCTCGAGGAGGTGCTGGAGAGCGGCGAGAAGGCCCTGGTGTTCACCCAGTTCAAGGAGATGGGCGACCGCCTGCAGATCCACCTGAACGACGTGCTCGGCTTCGAGCCGCCCTTCCTGCATGGCGGCTCCACCCGCGAGCAGCGCGACGAGATGGTCCGCAGCTTCCAGGAGGACGCCGACGGCGCCCGGGTGATGGTGCTCAGCCTCAAGGCCGGCGGCGTCGGCCTGAACCTCACCGCCGCCACCCACGTCTTCCACTTCGACCGCTGGTGGAACCCGGCGGTGGAGGACCAGGCCACGGACCGCACCTACCGGATCGGCCAGACCCACAACGTCCAGGTGCACAAGTTCATCACCATCGGCACCCTGGAGGAGAAGATCGACGGCATGCTGGAATCCAAGCGGGACCTGGCCGACCGGGTGGTCGGAACCGGCGAGGGCTGGCTCACCGAGCTGGACGACGACGCCCTGCGCCGGCTGGTGGCGCTGGAGACCGACGCCGACCTCATGAGCGACGAGGAGGTCACCGGCAACGGCAATGGCAACGGCAACGGCCACCCGGCCCCGGTTCCCGTGGCCGGCCGGGTGGACGTGGCCGACGAGCCTGACGAACCCGGGGAGGAGGCCGAGGACCTCCTCAAGGCCCTGCCCCGCACCCCGCCGGCCCGGCGCAAGGCCAAGCCTCCGCTGCGCAAGGGGGTGCTGTCATGAGCCAGATGAGCGAACGGTTCGGCACCACCTGGTGGGGGCAGCTCTGGATCAGCGCCCTGGAGAAGCTGGGCGACGATTTCGAGAACCGCCTGCCGCGCGGCAAGAAGTACGCGGAGGAGGGCGCGGTCAGCCACTTCACCGTGAGCCCCGGCGAGATCCAGGCCAAGGTCCACGGCCGCAAGACCTACAACGTGACCCTGGGCCTGCCGGCGCTGAGCGGCTCCCAGTGGGAGAAGGCCCTGGAGAAGATCTACGCCGAGAGCCGGTTCGTGGCCTCGCTCCTGGCCGGGGAGATGCCCCAGGGGCTGGACGAGACCTTCCGGGAGGCCGGCGCCAGCCTCTACCCCCGGGTGCCCAAGGAGCTCCAGACCCACTGCGACTGCCCCGACTGGGCCAACCCCTGCAAGCACGTGGCGGCGGTCTGCTACATCATGGCCGAGGCCCTGGACCGGGATCCCTGGCTGCTGTTCGACCTCCGCGGCCGCACCCGGGACGAGGTCCTGGCCGAGCTCCAGGCGCGGATGGACGTGCCCGCCCCCGAGGCCCCGCGCAAGCGCGGCCGGCCGAAGAAGGTGGTCTCGGTGGTCGACCTCCTGCCGCGCCGGCGGGAGGTGGCCGAACCGTGGCTGCGCATGGCCCCGGAATCCTACGACACGCCGCCGGTGACGATCCCGGAGGTGGCCCTGCCCCGGTCCATCCCGGCCGACCCGTCGGTATTCATCCAGCTGGGCCCCCTGCCCCACGCCCGGATCGAGGCCAGCGTCTGCCTCGCGGCGCTCATGCACCGGACCGCCCAAATCGTCCAGAAGCAGATCGAGGAAGGCATCGGCACCATGGAGGAGGCCGACCCGGCCTCCTACGAGCCCGCCCCCGAACCTCCGGCCAGTTCCCCCTTCGAGACCCCATTGCCCGCGTCCTCCAATCCCAAGCCTTGGCGCCATAACAAGAAGCGCAGATGGAGCAAGGGCTGACCTCCCCAGGAGCCACCATGAGAACCATCGCCACCCCCGCTGCCCCCGGCGCCATCGGCCCGTATTCCCAGGCCCAGATCACCGGCAACCTGCTGTTCACCGCCGGCCAGATCCCCCTGGCGCCTTCGACGATGGAGATGGTCACCGGCCCCATCGAGGCCCAGACCGAACAGGTGCTGGCCAACCTCGCGGCGGTCCTGGCCGCGGCCGGGACGGACTGGTTCCGGGTGGTCAAGACCACCGTATTCCTCACCGACCTGGCCGATTTCGCCGCCTTCAACAGTGTCTACGAGAGGTTCCTGGGCGGCGCCAAGCCCGCCCGCAGCACCGTCCAGGTGGCGGCCCTGCCCAGGGGCGCCAAGGTCGAGATCGAACTGGTGGCGGAAGTCTGATGGGGGACAAGCGCGTCTACGAGAACCTCCTCGACGTGATCGGCAACACCCCGCTGGTGCGCCTCAAGCGCATCACCGCCGGGATGCCGTTCCCGGTCTACGCCAAGCTGGAGTTCCTCAACCCCATGGGCTCGAGCAAGGACCGGATCGCCAAGTACCTGATCGAGCAGGCCGAGCTGGACGGCCGCATCCATCCCGGCGACGTGATCCTGGAGAACTCCTCGGGCAACACCGCCATGGGCCTGGCCCTCACGGCCATCCAGAAGGGCTACCGGCTCAAGGCCGTGGTCCGCGACCGCACCAGCAAGGAGAAGCTGGACCAGCTGACCGCCCTGGGCGTCGACGTGGTCCGGGTGGACACCAGCCTCCCCCCCGGGCACCCGGACAGCTACAACAACATCACCCCCCGCCTGGCCCGGGAGACCCCGGACTGCTACTTCCCCGACCAGCACAACAACCGCGAGAACAACCAGGCCCACTACCTGGGCACCGGCCCCGAGATCTGGGAGCAGATGGACGGGAAGATCGACGTGTTCGTGGCCGGCATGGGCACCGGCGGCACCATCGGCGGGGTCGGCCGCTACCTCAAGGAGCGCAATCCCGCTGTGCGGATCGTCGCCGTGGATGTGGAGGGCTCGGTGTTCACCCCGTTCTTCCGCACCGGCCAGGCCGGCCAGGCCGCACCCTACCTGCTGGAGGGCCTGGGCGACGAGTTCATCATCGGCTGCGCGGATTTCTCGGTCATCGACGAGATGGTCCAGGTGACGGACAAGGAGGCCTTCCTGGCCGCCCGGGAGCTGGCGCGCGCCGAGGGCCTGCTGGTCGGCGGCAGCAGCGGCGCCGTGGTGCATGCGCTGCGAAAAATCGCGCCCAGCCTGGCGCCGGACGCCAGGGTGGCGATCCTGTTCCCGGACAGCGCCTCGCGCTACCTGAGCACGATCTTCAACGACGACTGGATGCGGGAGAAGGGGATGCTGGCGTAGTCCCCCCTTGCGCCGGTATATACTCGATATATACTTCCGCATGGAGGATCGCCATGGAACGGGCCAGTGTATTCATGAACGGCCGTTCCCAGGCCGTGCGGCTGCCGCAGTCCTGCCGGTTCGGTCCGGAGGTCCGGAGCGTCCAGGTCCGCAAGGTCGGCCATGCCGTCATCCTCGAACCGGTCGAGGCGGAAGGCTGGGATCCGGCCTATTGGGAGGCCCTCCAGGCCATGCCGGCGATGGAGGAGGAAGCGGGCCAGGTGGCCATCCCGATCCCGGACATCCCGGGGATCTAGATGCTCTACCTCCTGGACACGAACGCCCTCGTGGAACTCCGGCGGAAGAACCCCGTCCTGATCGCCAATCTCAAGCGCCACCCGCCATCCTGCCTGTGTTTTTCGGTCATCTCCATCGGCGAGATCCAGAAGGGCGTCGTCCAGCACCCCGTGGCCAGGGCCGGCGCCATGTGGGAGCACTGGAGGCAACTGCTGGCACCCTTCGACGCGGTCGATTTCACCCGCGGGGCCGCCATGATCTGGGGCCGCCTGCTCCATGAAACGCGCAAACAGCAGATCGGGCCTCGCGATCTGCTCATCGCGGCCACCGCGCTCGCCGACGGGATGGTCGTCGTCACCCACAACACCCGTGAATTCAACCGGATCGAAGGGCTGGGGGTGGAGGACTGGCAGACCGGGGGTTGATGCCCTCGGGTTCAGGCCTCTTCCGCCGCCGAATCCCGCCGCCGGCCCTTGGGCTGGGGCCGGGTGATCAGCTTGAGCGCCTCCGGCGGCGCCGGCAGGCTGGGCAGGTCCAGGGGCATCAGCAGGTTGTCGCCCACCACCTTCCAGGCCCGGGCCTGCCTGGGCAGGCGCTCGGGCTGCATGACCTCCCAGCCCTGGGCGTAGGAGACGAAGGACGGCATCACCAGGGCGAAGCCGGTGAACAGGAAGGCCGGATAGCGCAGCCACTCCTGGCTCTGGTCCGGACCCGCCATGGGCAGGGCGAACAGGGGGTGCAGGCCGCCGTTGATCCAGAAGCCGTTGGGCGGATCGTGGCGGGGGTAGACGAAGATCCGGCGGCGGTGCATGAGGGTGTTGGAGCCGACCCGGTAGGTGTCCATGGGCTGGATCCCGGTGCCTTCGAGCGAAGGCCCCCAGGAGCGCTCCGGGTGGCCCACCACCTGCACCACTTCGCGGCCGTGGTTGCCCAGCTTGCGGAACAGCAGGCGCAGCTCCTCGGCCTCCTCCTCCTCGAGGTGGCCCTGGTTGGGCTTGATGTCGCCCAGGATGGCCACCCGCTTGGGCTTGAAATCCTCCAGGAGGCCCAGGAGCCGCTCCCAGATCTCGTGCTGCTGGCTGTTGGGAAGGGCATCCGGACGCTTGCGCCGGCCGGCGCCCAGGCCCAGGAACAGGTCGGCGATGACCAGGGTCTCCTGGCGGGGCATCAGGATGGCGCGGCGGCTGTCGAGGATTACGTCATCAGAGAACTTGATCTGCATGGGGCTGGTTTTCCAATCCCTTCCATTGGAACATGAGCGGGACGGATGGGGGTCCCTCCGTTGCAGATTCACCCGGGAGGGCACTTTGGGTTCACCGTGGCTCGTGGGCTTGGGGAGCCTGGTCGCCGGGCTCGGCGGGGGCGTGCTTTCGGGGCTGTTCGGGATCGGCGGCGGGATCGTCCTCATCCCCCTGCTGGGGCTGCTCCTGCGCCTGCCCCAGCACCAGGCCCAGGGGGTCACCCTGGCGGCCCTGCTGCTGCCCAACGGCCTGCCCGCGGTGCTGCTTTTCCGCCGCCAGGGCCTGGCCATCTCCTGGCCCCTGGTGGGCCTGCTCACGGCCGGCTTCCTGCCGGCGGTCTGGGCCGGGGCGCGGCTGGCGGTGGCCATCCCCGATGGGCCCCTGCGCACCGGCTTCGGCGTGGTGCTGGTGCTGCTGGCCATCTCCACCTGGTTCCAGCGGCCGCCCCGGGAACGGCAGCCGGGCCCAACGCCGCCCTTCCGGCGCATGCTGCTGCCGGGCCTGGCCGCCGGCATCCTGGGGGGACTGGCCTCGGGGCTGCTGGGCATCGGCGGCGGCCTGGTGATCATCCCGGCGCTGGTCTGGGGCGTGGGCCTGAGCCAGCACGAGGCCCAGGCCGCCTGCCTGGCCTTCATGCTCGCCCCGATCGGCCTGCCCGGAGTGCTGGTCTACGCCCGCCACCAGCAGGGCCTGCCCTGGCTGGTCCTGGCCGGCGTGGCGGCGGGCTTCCTGGTCGGAACCTACACCGGCGCCCGGATCGCCACCCGGATCCTGGGCCCCGCGCTGCGCCGCGGCTTCGCCGTCCTGCTGGCCTGCGTGGCCCTCATGATGCTGTTTTAGGCTATCCTGGCGCTGGAGGATGCCGTGCCCCTGGATGCCCCTGCCCCCTTGTATTCGGGCGACCGCCTGCGGGACCTGATCCTCTGCTATGCGGGTCCATGGGCCTTCGGGCCGTACCTCCGCTGCCGGGACGACGAGGAGCTTTTGTGGCATTCCCGCCAGGGCGTGCTGCTGGCCTTCACGGAAGTGTCGGTGGCCCTGGCGATCATCTTCATGGGGCTGTTTCCGTTGCTAGGCTGGTTGTTCGTGCGGTTCTTCCTGCCCATCTGGCTCATGTGGTGCCTGGCCATGTCGGTGGTGTCGGTGCTCCAGGCCTGCAAGGGCAAGCGCCACAAGATCCCGGTCCTGCACCAGTTCATGGACTACCTCTAGTGCCCCTGCTGGTCGGGATCGGCGAACTGCTCTGGGACCTGTTCCCGCTGGGGCCCCGCCTGGGCGGGGCGCCGGGCAATTTCGCCGCCCACGCCGCCCGCCTGGGCTGCCGCGGGGCGGTGGCCAGCCGGGTCGGCGACGATCCCCTGGGCCGGGCCGCGCTGCGGGAGCTGGCCGCCCTGGGCGTGGAGGCCGACTGGGTACAGGTGGATCCCGAGCTGCCCACCGGCACCGTGGAGGTCGCCGTGGACGCCCAGGGCCAGCCCACCTTCGATATCCGCCCGGAGGTGGCCTGGGACGCCCTGGACTGCACCCCGGCCTGGGCCGCCCTGGCCGCCGGGGCCGACGCGATCTGCTTCGGCACCATGGCCTCCCGGGGACCACGGTCCCTGGCCGCGGTGCAGGCCTTCCTGGCGGCGGCGGGACCGGACTGCCTGCGCATCTTCGACGTGAACCTGCGCCCGGGCTGCCAGGGCCCGGAAGGCGTGCAAACCCTGCTGGCGCACTGCGACGTGCTGAAGGTCAATGAGGACGAACTGCCTCGGGTCGCGGCCCTGGCCGGGGTCACCGGGGACCTGGCCGAGGGTCTGCGGGCGCGGTTCGGCCTGCGCCTGGTGGCCGTCACCCTCGGCGCCCGGGGCAGCCGCCTCTGCGTCGCCGGCCGGTCCCGGGTGGAACCGCCGATGCCGGTCGCGGTCGCCGATACGGTGGGTGCCGGGGACGCCTTCACCGCCGTGGTGGCCGCGGGCCTGGTCCAGGGCTGGGACCTGGAGACCCTGCACCGGCGCGCCTCCCGGCTCTCGGCCTACGTCTGCAGCCAGACCGGGGCCACACCCGATACCCGCGCCTTCCTGGCGACGGACCCGGGTTTTCATTAGTCCCTTACTGGAATTGGCAGGGAGCGAAGGTGAACCGGCGCTCCCCGGCCGGGCAGCCCGCCTCGAACCGGCGCTCGGTGAACTGGACCTCCGCCCGCCCCACCCGCACCAGGGTCGAAGCCCGGGTCCCATAGTCGGGCCGGCGGATGAAGGCCGCCGACAGGGACCGTTCCCATTCCAGAGGCACCCCGGTGGCCGGCAGGTCCGGATCGGGCGCCACCCGTGGATCCGAAAGCGCCGCGAACAGCGCTGCATCGTCCGGGTCCCCGGCCATGGCCGCGGCCAGGGCGGCCACCTTGGGCCAGGGCGTGTCGAACGCGGCGTTGGAAACCCCATGCACGCCCGGCGCCAAGGCCACCACCCGCCGGGCCCGGCTTTCCAGGCCCAGCACGTCCGCGCCGTCGTAGACCAGGAGATTGAACCCGTTGTAGCCGTCCGCCTGGGGCAGCAGGCGGGCAAGGTAGTCGCCGGCACGCTCCGAACCGGCCAGGAAATCCACCACCAACGCCCCCCGGGATGGAGCCGCCGGATCGAACCGGGCGGGCTCCCGGATATTGGTCAGGGCCGCGAACCGGCCGTCCCGGCTCACCCCCATCCAGGTGCCGCCGCCCTGCAGATCCCGGCCCGCCAGGATCCGGCCGCCCTCCCACCAATCCGCCGGCGAGGCGGCCCGGGCATAGAACTCATCCCTGTTGGCTGCCACGACCAGCGGGGTGGCATGGCCGGGGTCCCAGCGGAAGGCGATCAGGCACATAGGCCGTTCCTGGCATTCCGGATCAGCATCGCGTCGCCGTAGCTGAAGAACCGGTAATTTTCCCGGATCGCCTCGGCGTAGGCCGCCTGGGCGAACTCCAGCCCCAGCAGCGCCGACACCAGCACGAACAGCGTGCTCTCCGGCAGATGGAAATTGGTCAGCAGCAGGTCGGCGGTCCGCAGATGCCGGCCCGGCTGGATGAAGATCCGGGTGGAGCCTTCCCGCAGCAGGGCCGTCCCGTCCCAGGCCGCCTCCAGGGTGCGCAGGCTGGTGGTGCCGACGGCCAGCAGCGGCCGGGTGCGAGCGGACAGCACCGGCTCCAGGGCGGCGGCCGTGGCCTCGGGGATCTCGTAGCGCTCCTCGTGCATGACGTGGTCGGCCAGGTCCTCGGCCGTCATGGGGCGGAAGGTGCCCAGGCCCACATGCAGGCGCACCGGCTCCCAGCCGCAGCCGCGGGCCTTCAGGGCGGCGATCAGCGCCTCGGTGAAGTGCAGGCCGGCGGTGGGCGCGGCCACGGCCTCGCCGTCGCGGGCGTGGAAGATGGTCTGATAGCGGCCCTCGTCCTCGGCGTCGGCGGGGTGGGTGATGTAGGGGGGCAGCGGCAGGCGGCCGATGGCGTCCACCGCGTCCCAGTCCAGCGCCTGGCCCGAGGGGCCCAGCACCCGCACCCGCCGCAGGCCCTCGTCCAGGGCCGCCTCCACCCGCACCTCCGCCAGCAGGCCGCCGGCGGCATCCACCACCTGGGCCGACTTGCCGGGCTTGAGCCGGGCGCCGGGCCGGACCAGTGCCTCGAAGGCACCGTCGGGCAGGGCCCGCAGCAGCAGGGCCTCGCCTTCCCCGCCACCGGCACGGCGCAGGGGCAGGCGGGCGTGGCGGACCTTCACATCGTTCGGGACGCACAGGGTGCCGGCCGGAAGCAGGTCCGGCAGGTCGCGGATGCTGTGGTGGCTGAGCGTGCGGGCCAGCGGGTCAACCACCAGCAGCCGCGCGCCGTCCCGGTCGGGCGCCGGGTGCTGGGCGATCAGCTCCGGGGGCAGGTCGAAATGGAAATCGCTGCGTTTCATGCGTGGAACTGGAGCTGGTAGAGCCGCTCGTACTCCCCGTGCCGGGCCAGCAGTTCCTCGTGGGTGCCCAATTCGGCGATCTCGCCCTGGCGCAGGACGCAGATGCGGGTGGCGCGCTGGATGGTGGAGAGGCGGTGGGCGATGACCAGGGTGGTGCGGTCCTTCATCAGGACCTCCAGGGCATCCTGCACCGCCCGCTCGCTCTCGGTGTCCAGGGCGCTGGTGGCCTCGTCCAGGATCAGGATGGGCGGGTCCTGGAGCAGGGCCCGGGCGATGGCCAGGCGCTGGCGCTGGCCGCCGGACAGGGTCGACCCGGTCTCGGCCAGGGGCGTGTCATAGCCCTTGGGCAGGGCCGAAATGAAATCGTGGGCGTGGGCCTTGCGGGCGGCCTCCTCCACCGCGGCGCGGGTGGCCGGCTTGCCGTAGGCGATGTTGTCGTGCACGGAATCCATGAACAGCAGCGTCTCCTGGGTGACGATGCCGATCAGCTGGCGCAGGTCCCGGGGATCGAACGCGCGCAGATCGGTGCCGTCCAGGGTCACCCGGCCGCCGGTGGGGTCGAAATAGCGCGGCACCAGGTTGACCACGGTGGTCTTGCCGCCGCCGGAGCCGCCGACCAGGGCCACCGTCTCGCCCCGGTTCACCTCCAGGGTGATGCCGCGCAGGACCTCGTTGCGGCCCTTCCGGCCGTCGTAGGTGAAGCGCACGTCCTCGAAGGCCAGCCGGCCCGGCTGGGCCGGCACCGGCTTGGGGTCCGGCACCAGGGGCATCTCCGATTCCCGGTCCAGCACGCTGTAGACCCGGTCCAGGCTGGCCTGGGCCACCTGGATCTCGCTGTTGAGCTTGGTGAGCCGCCGGATGGGATCGTAGAAACTGTAGAGGGCAAATATATAGGCGAAGAACTGGGGCCCGTCCATGGCCCCGGTGCGGATCTGCTTCGTGGCGTAGACCAGCAGCACCGCCAGCAGCACACCCCCCACCAGCTCCATGATCGGGTGGGAGATGGCCGCCACCCGGGCGGATTTCATGCCGAGCCGGAACAGTTCGTTGTTCTGCTCGTGGAAGCGCGCCTCCTCGAAGGGCTCCCGGGCGAAGCCCAGCACCACCCGGATGTTGCTGAACACCTCCTTGAGCCGCTGGAGCAGCCGCGAAGAGGCTTCCATGTTGCGGTGGTTGATCTTGCGGATGCGCTGGCTGAGCTTCTTGATGGGCAGCACCACCAGCGGGCCGGCGATGAACAGGGTCAGGCTCAGCCGCCAGTTCAGGATCATCACGTAGGTGAGCATGGCCAGGGCCTGGGTGATCTCGCGCACCGCGTCGGCCAGCTGGTTGGAGGCGATGCCCTGGACCGCGCCCACGTCGCTGATGCAGCGCTGCAGGAGCTCGCCCACGGGATGGCGCTGGAAGAAGGCCGGCTCCTGTTTCAGAAGATGACCGAACAAGCGTTCACGCAGGGAGATGGTGGCCCGGATCCCCGAGCGGACCATCAGCAGGGTGCCGCTGTAGGTGAAGATCCCCTTGAGCAGGAACACCAGCACCAGCAGGCCGGGCAGCAGGTAGATCCGGCTCTGGAGGGTGTGGGCGGAGGGCAGGTGGGCCAGCACCGCGTCCTTGATCCGCACCAGCAGGCCGATCCGGTCGGCGTGGACGGCCTCGAGCTTGGCCTGCACGGGCGAGCCGCCCATGCCCAGGAGCAGGGAGAAGATCAGCTGGATGATGCCGATCATCGCCCCCTGGCAGGCTCCGGCCAGGGCCAGGAGCAGCGATCCCCCGGCGATCAGGGGCAGGAAACGCTTGAGGTGCTCTCGAAAGAACCGGGCGAAAGAGGACATTCAACAATCCTACTCGACCGTCACCTGGACGCTGCTCTTTCCGTCGTCCACCGACAGCAGCTGGCTGCCCTTGGGCAGCTCCTGGCTCTTTGCGGCCAGGGCCTCCAGGTCCAGGCCCTTGGCCCGGGCCTCGCGAAGCTGGGCCTCGCTCAGGTAACTGCCCAGGGCGCGGGCCAGGGACATGGCCAGCCGGATGGTGACCGTCTCGGGCTTGCCGGCCTCGCGGATCCGCAGGACCAGGAACCGGGCCTGGGCGTCCGGCACCGGACCCGGCTTGACCCCCATGGCCGCCAGGGCGAGGCTGCAGGCGTCGGCGCTGGCGGGCAGGGACAGTCCCCTGCGCAGCCCATCCACCGCCCGCCGGTCGCCGGTCTTGGCCAGCTGCAGGGCGGCCGCCACCTGCACCTCCGGGACCGGATCGGTCAGGGCGGCCAGGAGGCCTGGGGTGGCCTCGGGGTTCTGGCCCTGGCGGATGCCCCAGCAGCGGATCCGGTTGAGCCGGGCCTCGCGGCCCAGCTGGCGCTGGTCGGCATGCCGGGACAGGAAGTCGCCGTAGGCCCAGGCGGCCTCGTCCCAGCGCTGGTCGGATTCCAGGGCGGCGGCCAGCCAGAACCGGGCCTCGGCGGCCCGGGCCCCGTCGCCGTGGCCGGCCAGGTACTGGCGGTAGGTCTGGGCGGCCTCCAGCCAGCGCTGGGCGTAGCGCAGGCCCTTGGCCTCGCGCAGGAGGTCGTCGCCGGGCGCCGCCAGGAGCGCCAGGGCCAGGGCCAGGACCCTCACGAGGCATCCCGCTTGAGCCGCCGACTGAGGCGCTGGGCCTCATCCTCGAGGTTGTGGTCGTCGGCCCAGCGGCGCAGTTCCTCGGCCCGGCCGGGGTTCATGCACGGATCCTCCATGGCCAGCTCCCGCAGCCAGGCGTGCAGATCGGCCCGCACCGCCTCGGCCTCGGGACCCGGCGCATCCTGGGCCGCCAGGCCGTGGCTGGCCTGGAGCAGGGCCTGGGCGATCGCCAAGTCGGCCGCGCGGTCCTCGGTGTTCTTCTGGGCGCAGGCCTCCGGGTGCCGGCTGAAATCCTGGATCAGGCTCGAGGACTGCTGGAAGAAGGCCGCCCAGAGCCGGTCCTCGCCGCGCCGGGTGGCGAGGTCCTGGATCCGGGCCTGGTCCTGGGCCGCCCGGGCCAGTTCCCGGCCGTGGACCGTGTGGTACGTCAGGGGCACCGCCACCAGGATGGCGGCGGCCGCGGTCATGAGCCACGGGAAGCGGAAGGCCTGCGGCCGGGCCGTGTCAATCGCCTGGGCGGCCACGCCCCGGGCGGACAGGGCCAGGTGCAGTTCCAGCAGCTCGGCCAGTTCGGCCTGCTGGGCCGGGTCGTCCGGCCAGAGCTCGGGCCGCTCGAGGATCTCGAAGGCCCTCTCGGGGCTCAGCGGGCGGGTTTCAGGTTCGGGTCTCATGGGTCACATCCAGGTTCTTTCTCAATTTGGCCAGGCTCTGGAACAGGGTGGCCTTGACGGTGCCCTCGGCGCAGCCGAGGTCCTGGGCGATCCGCTTCACCGGATGCTCGTGGACGTAGTAGGCCAGGATCATGGCCCGCTGCCGGGGGGTCAGTCCCTCCATGGCCTGGCGCAGTTCCCGGATCTTCCGGCTCTGGTCCAGCAGGTCCCAGGGGTGGGGCTGGTTCGGGTCTGGGGCGTCAAAGGTCTCGGGCGGTGGTAGCTCCCTGCCTCGTTTACGCAGATGGTCGATGGCCGCATTAGCCGCCAGTGTGAATATCCAGGCGGCCACCGGCCGGCCCTCCTCGAACCGTTGACAATGCTGGAGACATTTGAGGAAGACATCCTGGGTCAGCTCCTGCACCACCCCGGTCTCGCCGCCCAGACGCCGGTACAGGAAGGCGAACACGGGCTTCTCGAAGCGGGCCATGAGGTGGGCCAGGGCCTCCTCGTGGCCGTCCTTGAGCCGCATCATCCACTGCTCGGGGCTGGGCGCCGCGAGCCCCGCCACCCCGGCGTTCATGGTTTGGGGATGTGGAAGGACAGGCCGGGCTGGGCCAGGCGGGCCATGAGCTGGTCGATCTGGCCCCCGGTCAGCTGGCAGCGCAGGCCGATCCGGGCGCGCTCCTGGAGCAGTTCCGGCGCCGGCCCGGCCGGAGCCCCCTGCACCGCCGCGGCCGCGGCCAGGAACCGCTGCAGCCAGGGGGTGACCTGCTGGACCGCGGCCGGGCTGCCGGTGACCGCGAGCTCGAACCGGTGCAGCCCGTCCCGGCCGCCGGGACCCGGGGTCACGCCCCAGGCCAGGGCCTCGAGGCCCTCGGGGAGGTTCCGGGCCAGTTCCGGGGGGATCCGGGATGCCGGCCCCGCCAGGATCGGGCCGGGCCGCAGGAAGCCCTGGAGCGGCGCGGAGGCGCTGATCCAGGCCAGGGCCGAGAGCACGGCCGGCTCCGCCCCATTGGAGCCCAGCCGGGCCAGGACGCGCAGGTCGCCGATCCAGATCCGGCCCTCGGCATCGGCCACCGCGCGGAAATGATAGGCGTTGAGATCCAGGATCACGTAGACCGGCAGCTCGCGCCGGCCAACGGCCAGCGAACCCTCGACCGGGAAGGCGTCGGCCATGGCCACCTGGATCCCCGCGGGATCCCGGAAGCCGCCCAGCTGGATGAGGAAGTCCGCCGCCCCGGGCCCGCCCGCCGCCCCGGCCGGGCCGTTCATCCCGGTCACATAGATGGAGATCCGGCCGGACTCCCGGTGCGGGCTGATCCGGGCCTTCTTGAGGAACAGGTCCAGGGACTGGTCCGCATAGGGGTAGCGTTCCATCAGCTGCTGGAACCCGGGCTGCTCCAGCAGCCAGCCGGCCTGCCCGGAAACGGCCATGATCGTGCCGGCCGGCGCCGAGGCCGCCCAGTCCTGGGCCTTGGCTCGGCGGCAGCCCGGCCCGGCCGCGAGGATCAACGCCAGCCCCGCCGCGGCCAGGGCTCCGCCCCGGGTCCACTCGGGTCGGCGTGGCGGCTGGGACATCAGGGCTCCGATCTCATGGGCTACGTGGCGCGGGCCGGCCGGCTTAGCTCACGCCAGATAGCGCAGGGCCGTGGGCAGGTGCGGGCTGCGCAGGAGCTGGCCCTGTTCGCTGGCGGAGAGCAGGGGCCAGATCCGGCCGGAGGCCTCGCGGGGGGTCTTGGGGTTGAGCAGCAGCTCGGTCATCACCGCCGGGTGGGCCATGAGCGCGGGGTGGATCGCGATGAGCTCCAGGATCGGGCGCGGGGTCTGCTTGTTCCGGGCCAGGCGCAGCAGGATGGTGGGATCCAGCTGGCGGTCGGCCACCAGCAGGCGCAGGGTCGGCTCGTCCTTCAGCACCTCGAGGGGCAGATGGCGCATCAGCTCGCCGCCCGAGGCCCGCAGTGCCACGATCCGCTGGGCCGCCGGCATGGCCTCGTAGGCCTGGCGCAGCTGCTCCAGGGCCAGCTTCTTGACGGAGAGGTGGGGGATGCGCTGGTCCCGGAGCACGTCGAGCAGGACCCGGGGCGGGCCCGCGAGGCTCCGCAGCAGCTCCAGGGCGGTGTCTTCGCGCAGGTGCACGTTGTGCAGCAGGGCCTCGCGCACCTGCGGGTGGCCGTTCCAGGTGCGGTTGCCGGCCAGCTGCTCGACCCGGAACGGATCCAGGTGGGGGATCACGGCGGCCAGCTCGCGGGCCGTGAGCCCCGGGTTCTCCAGCACCACCCGGAACACCTGGGGATCGGCATCGCGCAGGGCGGCGATGATCTGGTCGGGCTGGGTGGCCTGGTTGGCCATGAAGACGCGTTCCTCCAGGGAGACCCAGCGGCCCTCGGTCTGCATCGGCGAGAGCCCGCTGGCCAGGTTGGCCCGGCGCCGCTGCAGACGGTCGAAGAAGATCTTGATCACCCGCAGCATGTTGGGCGCCCTGCGCTTGGCCCAGAACGTCAGGTACTGGTACTCCGATTCCTCCATCTGGCTGAACAGGCTCACGATCCGGTGCAACTGTCGGCGCGAGCGGCCGCCACCCTCCAGGAGCAGGACCAGATCCCGCGATCCCGACATCTTCCGGGCCATGCCGTTCGGGCACCAGGGTGCGCGGCCCAGCGCCTCCCGGATGGAATCCTTGAAGTACCAGCGGGCCTCCTGGTAGATCTCCTCGAACAGGTCGGCGGAGGCGCAGCCCGGCAGGGCGGCCAGCAGCACCTCCTCGGACAGCGAGGGATTGCGCAGGGCGGCGGCGCGCACTTCGGCCTCGTCGTCGCCCAGGTAGCGCTGCAGGTCCTCCTGCACCGGCGTGCCTTCCGCGGCCAGCACCCGGTCCCGGGTGGGCACCCGGTAGGTCCGGGGCGCTTCGCGGGCCGCGGGCGGTTCGGTCAGGGCCTCCCAGTCGGGGTCCGGATCCGGCAGGGGCGGCATCTCCAGGGTGGTGCCGGTGCCGTGCACCGGTTTGGCCATCTGCTTGGCGAGCTGCTTGACGATCGGCTTGAGATCGGGCGGCAACTGCTGGTAGGTGCTCTTGACCGCCTCGGCGCGCTCCTCCTTCTCCGCCTCGGGGGCCCGGTCCATCTCCCGCATGAGGTCGAACAGGGAAACGGCCAATTCCAGGTCCCGGCGGATCGGCTCCGGGGTGCATTCGTTTCCCGCCAGGGCCTGCAGCACCGGCGGGTGGATCAGCCAGTGGGGCGTCCGGCAGATCAGGGTGAGCAGCCGCGGGGAGGCGAGGTTGCGGGCCAGGCTCTCGATGAGCTCGATCTGGCGCTCGGAGGGCAGCTGCGGCCGGATCAACGCCAGGTTGCGGAAATGCAGGCGGTCCGCTTCAGGGAGGGCCAGAAGGAAAGGGGTCGCCCGCTCCGCCATGCCCCGGCCTCAACCGCAGGAAAGCTTGAGGGAAACCGGGAGGGCCGGGTCGGCATGGAGCAGCAGCGCGTCCATGACCACGCCCTGCAGGCCGGGGTGCTCCCGGGCCTGGGCCAGCTCGGCCAGGGTGCGGATGCTTCCGCCCATGTACACGGGCAGGTGCGAGCTCTCGGCCAGGATCCGGGCGCCGGCGAAATCCGGAGCGGCTCCGGCTTCCAGGGGGATGTCCATGAAGAGCAGGCGCTTGAAGCCGTGCTTGCGGATCCGCTCGCCGACCGCGACCAGCTTCTGGCCGCTGGGGTCGCCCCAGCCCGAGGCCAGGACTTCGCCCGCGCGGGCGTCCACCGCCGCGGTGAGGTGCTCCCGGAACCGCGCCAGGAGCTGATCCACCAGGAGCGGGGAGCGCTGCAGGATGGTGCCCACGGCCAGCCAGATGGCGCCGTGGTCCAGGAAGAACTGGGCCTGGTCGGAGCTGCGGATGCCGCCGCCCACCTGGATGCAGACCTTGGGGCGGCCGGCGTGGAACTTCTGCATGAGCCGGGCGATCAGCTCGCGGTTGTTGCCGCGGCCGCGGGCCGCGTCCACATCCACCAGCGCCAGCCGGTGGCAGCCGTGGTCCATCAGGAAGGCGACCAGGAACGCGGGGTCGCCCGGGACCAGGGTTCCGCCTTCGCCGGCGGCCGCCTCCCCGGCGATGGGGATCGCCATGCCATTCTGGATGTTGAGGGTCGGCAGTATCTTCACAGGGTCGGAGATCCTCAAGGGCCTGGGCCGATGGTAACCCATCCGCCGCCCCCGCCGCATCATTCATCGCATGGGCGGTCCCGGCAGGCCCTCCAGCAGGAGGCGCGCGGCCTCGGCCTGGGCGCTCTTGAGATTGCCGGCGCAGGCCTGGGCCTGGAAGGCCCCGACGGTGGCGCGCACCGTGAAGGTGGGCGCGTGGTCGGGGCCGGCCCGCTCCACCAGCTCGTAGGCCGGCGGCGGCAGGCCCAGCGCGGCCCCGCGCTCCTGCAGGGTCGTCTTGCTGTCCCGGGCCTCCCAGATGCCCAGGTAGGCCGCCCGGATCTGCGCGAGGAAGCGGGCCTCGACGATGGCCAGCAGGCCTTCGAAGGGCGGCTGGCCGCAGGCCTGGAGATCCAGGAAGATGGCGGCGAGGATGGCCTCCATCCCGTCCGCCAGGGCGTTGCGCAGGCCGGCCGTGGTCTTGCGCGGCGAGCGGGGGCCCTGCACCAGCTCCACGCCCAGGTCCAGGGCCCAGGCATGCAGGGCGTCGGTGCAGACCATCATGCCCCGCAGCTTGGACAGGGCGCCCTCGGACCACTGCGGATGCTCCCGGTAGACGAGCATGGACACGCAGACGTGCAGGACCGAATCCCCCATGAACTCGAGCCGCTGGTTGTCGGGGGCCAGCCCGGCCGACGGCGGGGTCAGGGCGGTCCGGAGCAGGGTCGCGTCCTGGAACCGGTAGCCGATTTTCTCCTCCAGGGGGGAAGCCTTGCTCTGGGCGCGTCGCAACGGTTCGAACCAACCTTTCCAGTGGCATGCCCGGGGACCGGGGTGCCACCATGGACATCTATATTAGCGGCAACCCGCAAATCTTCCGGCCCGGGACGCCGCCCTGAATATAATGAACTTATGTAGGCGCCCACGCGCCCCCACCAAGCCCAGGAGAAACCGAACGTGGCTGCTCCCTTCAAGAACCTGCCCGTGCTTTTGGGTGCGCTGCGCCAGGAATCCCAGGACGGGGAGTTGGTGCTGGAACAGAACGATGGCGTGCGCCATCTGTACGTCTGCAAGGGCGAACTGATCCACCTCAAGAGCGACGCCGCCGGCGAGCAGTTCGGCAACTACCTGCTCCGCCAGGGCATCCTGGATTTCGCGGCGCTCAACGAGCTCCTGGCCAACGAGGAGCGCTATCGCCTGGGCGAGAAGGTCATCCAGTGGGGCATGATGACGCTGGAGGAGCGCGACCGGCACCTGCAGACCCTGCAGGAGCAGATCATGATCCATGCCCTGGAGCACCCGATCGTCGAGTGGACCTGGACGCCGGGCGCCATCGAAGGCAAGCTCAGCTCGGATCTCCACTTCAAGCTCCAGCACCGGCACTTCATCTGGAACACGTTCCAGGAATCCAACTACCTGATGGACCTCCTGGAGATCCTGGAATCGGAAAGGGACTGGAGATGGGAGGGCGCGCCCGGCCTGCTGGAGAACCTCAGCGACCTGCCCCTGACTCCCGGGACCGCCTACGCGCTGTCCTTCCTGGGATCCGATCCGATCAGCTTCGAGACGTTCCAGTCCCTCGGCAATCTCCCGGGCCCCGAAGCGGCCCGCTTCATCGCCACCCTCTGGGCGCTGGGCGCCCTGGTCCTCACCAGCGGCAAGCTGCCCCTCGCCGGAAAGGGGACCACCCCCGCCACGCCCGAGCCCAAGCCGGCCCCGGCCATGCCGCCCCTGGAGTTCAAGGCTCCCGCCCGGGTGAACCCGCCCGTGGGTCTGGCGAACCTGATCATGCCGCCGGCCGGCACCGAACCGCGGGTTCCGCCCCGCCGGTCCGGACCGATCCTGCCACCCCTGGAACTGGAGCCGCTGAACCTGGGCCGCCAGCCGGAACCGGAGTTCCTGGATCTCGACCCGGAACCCCCGGCACCGCTCCCGCCCCTGGCGCTGCCCCCCCTGCCGCTGCCGCCCCTGCCGCTGCCACCCAAGCCCTTGCCGCCCAAGCCGCTGCCGCCCCCGCCGCCCCCGCCACCCCCGCCACCCCCGCCGCCGCCGCCGCGGGAGCCCGAGCCGCTGGCGCCGCCGCCCCCGCCCATGCCGGAGCCGCCGCCGCCGCCCATGGACGGCCCGGCCCGGGTGCGCAAGCTGCTCTGGAACGCCCAGCAGTCCATGCTCCACGACCGCACGGTCGAGGCGATCCGCAGCCTCGAGCAGCTGGTCCAGCTGGAGCCCGATCCGGATTCGGCCTTCCAGGCCTGGCTGATGCTCGGCCAGCTGCGGATGGTCAACCCGGCCTGGTCGACCCGGGCCATCGACGCGCTCCAGAACGCCTCCCGGCTCCGGCCCAGGGTCGCCACGCCCTGGGTCAACATGGGCGAGGTCTACCTGCGCAAGGGGTTCCAGGCCAACGCGGCGGCCTGCTTCCTCAAGGCCCTGGAACTGGACCCCTCCGTCCAGGTCCCCCGGGATGCCGACCTCACCGCCACCCAGGAAGCCCCGCCCCCGCCTCCGCCGCCCAACCCCGGCTTTCTCAAGAAGTTCCGTTCGATCCTTGGGCGCAACGACAAATCGTGAGACGCATCATATATATATGGCGGACGGGGGCCACATTGCAGGAACATGAATAAAGTACTAAAGCTCAAAGGATCCCGGGCCGAATAGAAACCAACGGGGATCGTTCCCAATTCTTTCCAACCCATCGGCGGCACGGATGCCGCCTTCAGCATCACGGAGGATGCCATGTCTTCAATTCTCAACAATCTTTCCGCCATGGCGGCCAGCCGCCAGTTGGGCATCACCGGCAGCAACCTGCAGAACACGATTCAGCAGCTGACCACCGGCAAGCGCATCAACACGGCCGCCGATGACCCGGCAGGTCTGGCCATCGCCAACAAGCTCGGCGCGGACATCAAGATCGCCGGCCAGGCCCAGCGCAACGCCAACGACGGCGTGTCCTACCTGCAGGTCGCCGACGGCGCCCTGGACGAGGTCACCAACCTGCTGACCCGGGCCTCCCAGCTGGCCCAGCAGGCCCAGACCGGCACCATCAGCGACTCCAACCGGGCCGATCTGAACGCCGAGTTCCAGAACATCGTCACGACGATGATCAACATCGGCACCAACACCAACTTCAACGGCCAGGCCCTGTTCTCCACCTCGGGCGCATCCTCCCTGGTGGTCTCGGCCGGCGACTACGGCAAGATCACCGTCTCCCTGGGCCAGGTCGCCTCGGGCACTTCGTCCTCCTTCGGCATCTCCACCTCCAACGACCTCAACACCACCAGCGGCGCCGCCTCGGTCGCCACGCTGCTGGCCACCGCCCTGGCCTCGGTCAGCACCATGCGGGCCTCCATCGGCGCCAATGAAGCGGAGCTGAACGACACCTCCAGCATCCTCGGCATCCAGGTGCAGAACTTCACCGCCGCCCAGAGCGGCATCGAGGACGCCAACATCGCCAACGAAGTCGTGAACCTCACCAAGTTCCAGATCCTCAACCAGTCCGGAACCAGCGCGCTGGCCAAGTCCAACCAGGCCTCCCAGCAGATTCTGGCCCTCCTTCAATAATCCCTGAAATTCAAAGGATAGGTGACATGGGGGGAGGGCCTTGAGGTCCTCCTCCCATGCGCATGGAAACCCAGGAGGACTCCATGTCAGACGCAATCAGCCCGGTGGCCGCCCAGGGGATCACGCCCCCGACCGGGGTCTATGCGGCCGCCCAGCCGGCGGCCAGCCCTGTCTCGGTCACCAGCGCCCAGTCCCAGGCCATCCAGAACGCCCAGGTGCAATCCCAGGATGCCGCCCAGGCTTCCCAGCTGACCATGTCCAAGGCCTCGGGGCTCTCCAGCCAGACCCAGGCCCCGTCCGAGATGACCATGGCCGAAGCGGCCCAGGCCTATCAGACCTACCTGAAGAACCTGCCGTCCGATCTCCAGTTCCAGCCCGACTACCAGGCCGGGCTGCTCGTATTCAAGGTGGTCAACCCGGTCACCCAGGAGGTGATCCGGCAGCTGCCGCCCGAGGCGGTGGTGCAACAGGCCCGGAATCTCCGGTTGGCCGGCAAGCAGGCCAATTCTGGCATCCTTCTTGATGAGAGTCTTTGAGGCAGCAGTTTTTGCCTCATCACGGAAAAGGAAAGGAGGGACCCATGACCGTAGCCAGCACGACTGGAGCACTCAGTTTCCAGGGCCTCTCCACCAACCTGCCCACGGACCAGCTGGTCGCGGCGGTGATCAATCAAGAAAGCCAGCCGATGGTGCGGATGCAGACCCAGCAGACCACCAACAACTCGACCACCATCGCCCTCCAGACCCTCAGCGCCGACATGACCAGCCTGAGCGCCTCCCTGGACTCCCTGACCAATTCGGGCTTCACCAGCAACACCGTCACCAGCACCGATTCCACCAACGCCTACGTCTCGGCCACCGCCACCGGGGCCACCGCGGGTTCCTACGACGTCTCGGTCAAGGCCTTGGCGACCCGGGCCCGGATGGTCCTGCCGACGGCCATGCAGCCGAATTCTCCGGTGGGCACGGGGACCTACACCATCACCGACATGGCCGGCAAGACCGTCAGCGTCGCCATCGACGCCAGCAGCAACAGCCTGGCCGCGCTGGCCGCGGCGATCAACGCGTCCAAGGACAGCAACGGCAACCCCAGCGACGTGAACGCCACCGTGATCCAGACCGGGGCCGACGGCACCAGCCAGCTGGTGCTCAGCGCCAACAACACGGGCACGGGCGCCAGCGGGGCCTCCAGCTTCACCCTGGCGGCACCGCCCGGGAGCACCCTCGACCCGACCAACCAGGGCACCTTCACCTCCTCCACCGCCACCAACTCCGACTTCATCGTCAACGGCGTGGAGATGACCCGCAGCTCCAATTCGGTGACCGACGCGGTCGCCGGGGTCACCTTCAACCTCAACAGCGCCCAGACCGACCTCACCAAGACCACGACCATCAACATCGGCCTGGACAAGAACGCCACCACCACCGCCATGCAGGCCGTGGTCTCCGGCTTCAACCAGCTCTTCAACGACTACAAGAACCAGGCCGGCTTCACCCAGAACGCCGACGGCTCCTACACCACGGGCGTGTTCAACATGGACATGCCGGTCCGGAACATGATCCAGCAGGTGGCCAACACCCTGATGGCCCCGGTCTCCGGCCTGCCCGCCACGGCCCCGTACAACAGCCCCGCCTCGATCGGCCTCAAGACCAATTCCGACGGCACCCTGTCCCTGGACACCACGGTCTTCCAGGCCGCCCTCACCACGAACGCCAAGGCCGTCGCCAACATCTTCAGCAATTCCGGGAGCTCCACCAGCCCCCTGCTCACGTTCGTCTCCTCCACCGCCAAGACCACGACTTCCCCCATCGCCTACAACGTATCGATGGTGGACAACGTCCTGACGGGCGTTTTCACGCCGGCCGGCAGCAGCAAGAGCTACACCCTGACCAGCTCGGACGGCTACTTCTACGGCGCGTCCGGCACCCCGCTCGAAGGCCTGCAGGTCCAGGCCCTGGCCGGCGCCTCGGGGACCCTCTCGGTCGCCTCCGGCAATTCGCAGACGGTGCAGTCCCTCAACTCGTCCCTCACCTCGCTGTCCCCAGGGGACATCGGCGGCATGATCTCGGCTTTGAGCGCCTCCAACTACAACCTCGGGCTGCAGATAGCCCAGCAGCAGGACTATCTGGCCAACAGCAAAGCGAGCTTGGAACAGACCTATTCAACCCTTGAAGCCACAGTAGGTCAGCTGAACGCGGCTGGCCAGAGCCTGTCCGGGATCACCTAGCGGCTTGTGCCCGGAAGCCGAACTGCCGATAACCAATCATATTGGGGAGAGCCCGATGAACCCGAGCTATGGCGGCGCCGTCGCCAACCAGTACCTAGCCCAGCAGATCAACGGCGCCACGCCGGAGCGGATCATGTTCATGCTGCTGGAAGGCGCCCAGCGCTTCCTGATCCAGGCCGTGGCCGCCATCCGCCGCCGCGACATCGCCACCCGGGCCCGCATGGTCAACCGGGTCTCCTCCATCGTCGAGGAGATGAGCATCCGCCTCAACCACGAGGAAGGCGGGGAGCTGGTGACCAATCTCAGCCGGATCTACGACTGGTGGCTCAAGGAGCTGTTCGAGGCCAGCCAGAAGAACCAGGCCGAGCGGCTCGAGCTGGTCGAGCGGCAGATCGCCGAGATGAAGACCGCCTGGGCCGAGCTGGACCAGCGCCAGGGCGCGACCCAACCCGCCTCCTACTCTCCCCAGGGCATGGTGGGATGAGCGACGCCCGGATCATGACGGTCCTGGACGACCTGGAGCGACTCCTGGCCGGCCTCACCGACCATCCCGATCCCGAGGCGGTGGCCGTCTGGCATGCCGCCTTCAAGGAGGCCCTTGCCGGGGCGGAAAGGGGCCCCCAGTGGCCCGGAATCGTTTCCAGGGCCCAGGAGCTCGGCCGGCGCCTCGACCAGCAAGCCAGGCAGCTCATGGCCATCCGCGGGGTGGTCCGGCAGGAACTCGAAGCCCGGAACCGGGGCCAGCGCGCCCTGAGCGGCTACTTCAAATCGACCCACTGACCGGCGCCCGCCGCCGCACCTGCCCGCCAAGGCAGGGCCCGGCACCCGGAGGCCACCATCACCCCAGCGACCGGTTTGCCGGAGGCCTGGGGCGGTGGTGTGCCTGTTGGCCCGGTCGACGTCCTGGAGTAGCTTGGGGGTTGGGCTTCCATGGCCTCCAATGTATTGGCAGCACATAGAAACTGATCATGCACAGAGCGCCACAGAGGCGCAGAGGACACAGAGGAAATCACGTGACTGGCCTTCCCATCAACGGGGAGCCGGGGCTTGCAGTCCGACCCAACGCAGGCCCTGGCCCGCTGGCGCGTGCCAGGCGGCGCTGCGCGCCGCCGGCCAGGGGCCTCCGCTATCTCTTGCCAGCACGCGTCGCTTCGGCCCCTGGCCTTTTCGGGCCTTGGCGGATCGGTGATGGACGCCCCGGCTCCCAGGGTACGGAAGCGCCTGGCGGTTCACCGAAGCATGCACCGGGATGACCCCTTAGGGTTCAGGACTCACCGTTGGCGTCGGACGCGGGGAGCCGGGGCGCATCCGACCGAACCCTCAAGGCCCGAAAAGGCCAGGGGCCGAAGCGACGCGTGCTGGCAAGAGATAGCGGAGGCCCCTGGCCGGCAGCGCGCAGCGCTGCCTGGCACGCGAAGCGGGCCAGGGCCTGCGTTGGGTCGGACGGCAAGCCCCGGCTCCCGTTGCTGCGAAGGCCGGCCCCCTGATTTCCTCTGTGTCCTCTGCGCCTCTGTGGCGCTCTGTGCTTGATCAGTTTCTATGTGCCACCAGGGCACTTATTTCCATCGAAGCCCAACACCCAGACACACGGCCCAGCACCCCGGTTTTGCGCTTCACAACTTCCGCACTGCGGGAGCGGATCACACCCGTCCGCCGCTACAGCGTGCCGAACAGCCGGTCCCCCGCGTCGCCCAGGCCCGGGAGGATGTACGCCTTGTCGTTGAGCTCCCGATCGAGCGCGGCGACGAAGATGCGCAGGTCGGGATGGTCGGCGTTGAGCCGCTTGATCCCCTCGGGCGCGGCGAGCACCGAGGCCAGGGTGATCTGGGTGGCGCCGGCGACCTTCAGCTGGCGGACCGCCTCGGAGGCGCTGCCTCCGGTGGCGAGCATGGGGTCGAGGATGAAGACGTGGCGCTGGTCCAGCAGGGGCGGGAAGTTGCGGTAGTACGGCACCGGCACCAGGGAATCGTGGTCGCGGTAGAGGCCGAGGTGGCCGACCTTGGCCGTCGGCAGCAGCTGCAGGAACGGCGGCAGCAGCCCGAGCCCGGCGCGAAGCACGGGGACCAGGACCGGGTCCAGCGCCGGCAGGCGGCGGCCCTCAGTGCGCTCCAGCGGCGTCTCTACGGCCACAGGCTCGGTCGGCAGATGGCGCGTGCACTCCACCGCGAGGATCAGCCCGAGCTCTTCGAGCACGCGCCGGAACAGGATTCCCGGGGTCTTCCGGTCCCTCAGGAGGGTGATCTTGTGCGCGCAAAGCGGGTGGTCGAGAACGGTGGCTTCCATGGTCTGTCTCCTGTAAGGCCCTAGTTTGGGACATCCGGAGCGATTGCGAAATTGTCATTCGGCGAAAAAAATCTCGGGCGCATTGACCAAAAGAATCCACAATTCTGTTGACCTCTTTAGAAACGCTGGTTTAGTGGATCGTAGTAAGAACATTCTCACAAGGCTCCTGGTACAAAAACGTGTCTGGACCCAGAGGGACTTCGGAGTTGTAAATGTTGAAAAAAGTCCAGATATTTAAGGCACTGGACATCGAGATCAAGAAGCAGAAAGGTCCTGCGGCAGTGAAGGACGCCTACAAGGGGCATCACTCGCTGAAGGAAGAGCTGTCCCAGCCGGGCATCTCCGTCATCGCCGAAACGGCCGGCGGCAACCCGCTGCGCGGTCCCGTGCGCGACGCCTACCGCGCCTCGACCCACGCCAAGAGCCTCGTGGAGAACGGCGCCCGGGCGATCTCGGTGGCCACCGACCGGTTCCTTTTCTACGGCGAGGACAAGCACCTCTCCGAGGTCAGGTCGGCGGTGAAGGTGCCGCTCATCCGCCACGACTTCATCTTCGAGGAGTACCAGATCGAGGAGAGCAAGATCCTCGGGGCCGACGCGATCCTCCTGATGGCGGCCCTCCTGGAGCCGGACCGGCTGGCGGCGCTCAGCCGCCTGGCCCGGGCCAAGAGCCTCGACGTGATCGTGGAGGTGGCCAGCGAGGCCGATCTGAAGAAGGCCCTGGAGGCCGATGCGGATATCGTTTGTGTGCTGGGCCGAGACCTCGACACATGGGAGCCCCGGTGGGAGGAGGCGCTCACCCTGATGAAGAAGGTCCCCCAGAGCAGATGCCTGAGAATCCTGGAAGCGGGCGTCTGCACTCTCCAGCAGATCCAGCAGCTGGAGAGCATGGGAGTACATGGCGTGATCGTCGGGGACGCCCTGCTGGATGAGTTCTACCCCGGCAAGCGGCTGGCGCAGATCCTGGCCGGCATCGAAGTCGTCAAGAAGCCCGTCAAGACCAAGGGCAGGCAGGAACCGCAGCAACCCTCCCCGGCCAAGGGCTCCAGGCCCGCCAAGGCCGCCGCAGGGACTGCCGAAGGTGAGAAGCAGAAGACGGGTGGAACGGCGCAAGCCGGCAAAGCACACTCGACCACCCAATCCCCCCAACCCGCCCGCAAGGGCAAAAAGGAGTTCCCAATGGAACACATCAATCAGCCCGACGAGACCGGCATGCCGCCCGTCGAACAGCCCGCTGACGCCGTGCCGGCCGTGAAGAAGCCCGCCGCGAAGAAGGCTGCCCCCAAGAAGGCCGCGGCCCCCAAGAAGCCCGCCGCCAAGAAGGCCGCCGCGCCCAAGAAGGCCGCCGCGCCCAAGAAGGCCGCCGCCAAGAAGCCGGCCGCCAAGAAGGCCGCCGCCCCGAAGAAGGCCGCTGCCCCCAAGAAGGCCGCCGCCCCGAAGAAGGCCGCCGCTCCCAAGAAGGCCGCCCCCAAGAAGGCCGCTGCCCCCAAGAAGGCCGTCGCCAAGAAGGCCGCCCCCAAGAAGGCCGTCGCCAAGAAGGCCGCCCCCAAGAAGGTCGTCGCCAAGAAGGCCGCCCCCAAGAAGGTCGTGGCCAAGAAGGCCGCCCCCAAGAAGGTCGTCGCCAAGAAGGCCGCCCCCAAGAAGGTCGTCGCAAAGAAGGCCGCCCCCAAGAAGGTCGTCGCCAAGAAGGCCGCCCCCAAGAAGGTCGTCGCCAAGAAGGCCGCCGCCCCGAAGAAGGCCGTCGCCAAGAAGCCGGCCGCCAAGAAGGCCGCTCCCAAGAAGGCCGTCAAGAAGTAGGAACGTCCCGGTTTCTTGGTAGAATCAACTTCTACCCTATAACCGACCCCGCAAGGTCCTGACCCGGAAGCCGCCATGAAATTGATCGATCGAATTTCCGCACTCGAAATCCTGGATAGTCGTGGAAATCCGACGGTGCTGGCGCGGGTCGTGCTCAACGATGGAACCATCGGCCAGGCGATGGTTCCGTCCGGGGCCTCCACCGGCAGCCGCGAGGCGCTGGAGCTCCGGGACGGGGACAAGAAGCGCTACCAGGGCAAGGGCGTCCTGGGCGCGGTGCACGCCATCAATACCGAGATCAACGACGCCCTCTCGGGCATGGACCCTTTCCAGCAGTCCGAACTGGACGAACTCCTCCTCGACCTGGACGGCACGGAAAACAAGTCCAACCTGGGCGCCAACGCCATCCTGGGCACCTCCATGGCCGTGGCCTGCGCCGCGGCCAATGCCTGTGGCCAGCCCCTGTACCGGTACCTCGGCGGCGCCGCCGCCCGGACCCTGCCGGTGCCCATGATGAACATCCTCAATGGCGGTGCCCACGCCGACAACAACGTGGACATCCAGGAATTCATGATCCTGCCCGTCGGCGCCCCCAGTTTCCGGGAGTGCGTCCGCTGGTGCGCCGAGGTCTACCACGCCCTCAAGGGCGTGCTCAAGGCCCGCAAGCTGGCCACCGGCGTGGGCGACGAGGGCGGCTTCGCCCCCAACCTCGCCAGCAACGAGGAAGCCCTGGTGCTTATTTCGGAGGCCATCAAGAAGGCCGGCTACAAGCCGGGCAAGGACATCTTCCTGGGCCTCGACTGCGCCTCCAGCGAGTTCTACAAGGACAAGGGCTACGAGATCGACGGGAGCCGCAAGACCGGCCCCCAGCTGGTCGAGTACTACGCCGGCCTGGTCGAGCGCCATCCCATCCTCACCATCGAGGACGGCTTCGACGAGAGCGACTGGAAAAACTGGAAGCTCCTGACCACCAAGCTGGGCGACAAGATCCAGCTGGTCGGCGACGACCTGTTCGTCACCAACCCCTCCCTGATCGCCAAGGGCATCCAGGAGGGCGTGTCCAACGCCGTCCTGATCAAGCTGAACCAGATCGGCACCGTCACCGAGACCCTCAAGGCCGTGGACATGGCCCACAAGGCCGGCTGGCGCACGGTCATCAGCCACCGCAGCGGCGAGACCGAGGACACCTTCATTGCCGACCTGGTGGTCGCCACCGGCTCGGGCGAGCTCAAGACCGGGGCCCCCTGCCGTTCCGATCGGGTCGCCAAATACAACCGCCTTCTCCAGATCGAGTGGGAACTCGGCGCCGCGGCCCGGTTCACCGGACCGGACGCCTTCGCTTCCTGGCTCAATCGCTAGCGGGTCCCATGAACACGTCGATCCTCCTGAAGTCCAGCACCCTCTGGGGGGTTCTGGCATTCTCGGGGCTGGCGTCGACGGCCATCCTGCTGTTCTCCCCCGATGGCGTGGCGAGCCTGCACAAGCGCCAGGCCGAGCTGCTCGAGCAGCAGAAGCAGCTCCTGCGCATGCGCCGGGCCAACCTGGAGCTGGGCCAGGAGGTCAAGCGCCTGGCCGCCAAGGACCCCGAACTCTATGAGGCGCTGGCCCGCCAGCAGGGGCTGGCCCGGCCCGGCGAGACCATCTACACCTTCCGCGAGCGCGGCGCGCCGCGGTAGATGTTCACGCTCGCGGCGGCCTCCGGCAACACCTTCGCCTACGCCTGGGACCGGCTGCCCGATGGGGCGGACGGACCCGGCTGGGCCCAGGCCCTGGGCCGCAGCCATCAGCTGGACGGCCTGTTCCTGGTCCGGCCCCCGATCGCCGGACGTCCCTGGCTGCTGGAGCACTGGGACGCCGATGGCGCCTCCACGTTCTGCTCCAACGGCACCCGGGCCGCCCTGGCCCTTCAAGGCGCGCCAGCCGGCGACCGGATCCTGGTGGTCTCCAATCAGCAGCCGGTGACCTTGCGCCGGGATGCCGGCGAGGTCGCCATCCTCATGCCCGGCGGCCTCGGCGCCGGGTTCCGGGCCCTGCCCCCGGCCATGGCCGAGGATGTGCATGACCCCCACGCCTTCGGCTGGGTCGGCAACCCCCAGCTGGTGCTGGAGCGGGCCGACGTCGACCGCCTGGACCTGGCCGCCCTGGCCGTCCCCCTCCGCCACCACCCGGCCCTGCCCGGCGGCACCAACGTCAATGTCCTCCAGGTGCTCGCCCCCGGCCACGCCCGCATCCGCAGCTGGGAGCGCGGCGTGGAGGGCGAGACCCGCTGCTGCGGCACCGGCTGCGCCATGGCCGGGGCCTGGCTGGCGAGGCGGACCGGCCTGGACACCTGGCGCCTCCAGCCCCAGGGCGACCCGGTCACCGTCACCGTCGAACTCGAAGGCGACGCCTGGCGCGAACTCTGGCTGAGCGGGCCGGTGCAGATGCTGGGGACGATCCGAGTCTGACCAGGATTCTTTTCATCCTTTTCCATCCCCGTCCATCCCCGTTCATCCCCGGCAAACAGAAGCCATGGATGCTGCCGTGGCGAGCCTGTCAGAAATTTTGTGTGTGAGCCCCTTCCTGCAGGAGCATGGAGCATGGCAATCACACCCGAAATCCTAAAAGAGCTGCTGAAGGGCTATGAGAAGCCCGAAGACCTCATGGGCAAGGAC
>Ga0316226_1000223_pt1 | contig 84665 bp, 89 predicted proteins | sample TBH18017metaG_FD_206009 | JGI IMG/M metagenome (GOLD analysis project Ga0316226, IMG submission 206009) | Freshwater microbial communities from Trout Bog Lake, Wisconsin, USA - TBH18017 | ecosystem: Environmental > Aquatic > Freshwater > Lake > Hypolimnion/Profundal zone | place: USA: Wisconsin...
TAATATCAATAAAGAATACGGAAGGCGAGTTTGGCCAAACTATCAGGATTGCTATAAACACAAGCGATAATAAAACCATCTTAGTTTTTCCGAAAATATTTGCTCCGATCGGCATTTCTTTAGATTTTTGCAATATGGAAATCAGCGCTCCTATTATTTCCACTAAAATTAGAAATAGAAGAAGCCATCTCTCAGATTTGTATAAGCTGTAAAAAGCGATTGGAAATATTAAAACTCTGTCCGCTATCGGGTCAATCATTGTGCCAAATTCCGTTACCTTATCAAGGCCCCTGGCGACTGATCCGTCAACCATATCTGTAACTGCTCCAAGACAGAATAAAGAAAGTATAAGAATTTTGTTTTCTATTCCAAAAAAGAATAATAGCGCGAATAAGAGTAATCCGACTAAAATACGTACGTAAGTTATCTGGTTTGGCGTAATCCGGCGGGGCCAGTATGGTTTTATGAAAAGAAAAAGAAGCTCATCCCTGTAATGGTCTAGTTTTTCCAATGAAAATTTTAAATCTTCGATTAGCTCCTTCATGGTTAAGTTATTCTACCAAACTTTCAAAAAAAATGGAACCATGATATTCTGAAGTAATTTATATGAGCAAAAATGACGTATTTTTTTCAATAATTTGCGGATTGGCAGTAGCCTGGGTTGCAACAGATTTTTTTGGCCGATATGCATGGATTTTTTTCATTATTTTACCTGTACTTTCAATCTTGGGACTATGGCTGGCAGATTTAATCGGTAAGAGATTTTTATTTATACACCAGGCCGGTAAATTTGTTCTAGCCGGAGCCTTCGCGGATGTGGCTGATATCAAAATTTTTCAGCTTCTTCTGTGGTTTGCTCCATTTTCTTTGTTTTGTAAAGGAATTTCTTTTTTGGTCGCTATGGGAATAAAATATTGGGCTAATAAACACTGGGCATTCGGGGAGCACGATGGAAGGCAAATAGCTCAATTTTTTCTTGTTACCGTAGTAGGTCTGGCCATTAATGTCTCATCTTTTTATTTTCTCTCCAGGATAGGCACTGGTATTTCGACGAAACTTTGGGTAGAATTAAGCATAATATTCGCGGCTTTAATCACCGCAGTATGGAATTTTTTAGGATATAAGTTCATAGTCTTTAAAAAGTAAATAATTATGACTAATCTAGTTTTATATAGAAAGTATAGGCCACAAACGTTTGGTGAGGTTATCGGGCAGGAGCATGTTGTCCAAACGCTGACAAACGCCGTAAAGGGAAATAATATTTCTCATGCGTATTTATTTTCCGGGCCCAGAGGATCGGGGAAAACGACGATCGCCAGATTGTTTGCGAAAGCTATTAATTGTGAAAAACCGGTCAACGGATTCGAGCCGTGCAATAAATGTTCTTCATGCACGGAAATAATGGCCGGGAATTCAATGGACTTGGTGGAAATTGATGCAGCTTCACACACGGGAGTTGACGACGTAAGACAGCTGATCGAAGGAATAAAATTTTCTCCGGTAAAATCAAAATACAAAATATTTATTATAGACGAATGCCACCAGTTATCTAAAGCCGCATCAAATGCTTTGCTAAAAACGCTTGAAGAACCCCCTGCGCACGCTATTTTTATTCTTGCAACGACCGAATCTCATAAAATGCTGGCAACTATTCTATCAAGATGCCAAAAGTTTGACTTTAAGCGACTGCAGGTGCCGGAAATCATAAAAAAATTGGAATTTATTTCAAAAAAGGAAAATGTGAAGTTCGATGAATCGGCGCTGTCGTTAATTGCATTGAATTCAAGAGGATCGTTTAGGGATGCAGAATCTTTGTTGGACGAATGCCTAAGCTTTTCATCCGGGAAAGGGGTGGTTAAGACAGAGGACATAAAGGAATTGTTGGGTATAGTCGACGTCGGGGAGATTTCCAGATTTGTTGACTGTCTTGTTGCCAAGAAAACAAAGGATGCAATTTTATTTTTAAATTCACTGATAGACAATGGAGTTGATTTGCAGGAGTTTACAAAAACACTGGTTTTTTATTTAAGACAGGAATTATTGCTGAAAATAGACCCGACATTTTTGAATTTGCAAAATTCAGGACTTTCCCCTCAGGAGGTTGAAAAGATGAAGGCGCAGACCGTTAATTTGACTCAGAAAGATTTGCAGAACATGTTGGAATTGTTTATTGACGCTGAAAATAAAGTTAAATATTCGGCGGTTCCTCAACTGCCGTTGGAACTGGCGATAGTAAATATAACTTATAAGGTACCTGCGTAGATCTTCGGCTCATTATGCGACAACTTGCCATGCCATACAACGGCGTGGTTTTTTGTTGACAAAATATAAGGTAAAACGTAGAGTAAAAACAGTATCTTTTACAAAGGACTTGTTATGAGCCGAAGGAGAGGTCAAATATTTTTGACGATACTTGTGATTCATCCCGACAAGAATGCCAGACAAAGACTGCAGGATCTATATTTTGAGAATCTTCGTGTTCATCATGCGGCATACTATTGCCACCTTAACGCCACTGTCGAAAAGTCTAGTGGCGTCAAAGACGCGATGAAAAGGTTTATAAATAATCTAGAGGTTGATGTAGTCATTTTCTCTGAAGATTTTCCTGAGGAGGAAAGGAATCAATTGAGAGAATTGCTGTCTTCACTTAACGTGGCCACGCCTTTCCGGATCATCCCGCTGGGTTTGCCCGCAAAAATTTAGCAATCGTTGGCCATGCCGACGATTTTTTTATGCATAAAGTTATCCACATACTTGAATATTGCAAAAAGGTTATAATAATAAAAGGATTGTAATTTCTCTATTATTAATTATTTCAAACATATGGCGGAACAACAATTAATAGACTACATTAAAAAGGCAAGAGACGCCAAGCAGTCTGACGAACAGACGCGTTCTTTGCTGTATAAAAGCGGTTGGACTGAAGCAGAAGTCAGTGAGGCCATAACGCTTTTAGACCAACCTCAAAAACCACAGCTATCCCAGCCGGAAATTGTTGCTCAGCCTGAAGCCGAGGTGAGGCCTCAAGTTATGAGCCAGCCGGAGACCGCGATTCAGCCGAAGATCGTTGCTCAGCCGGAGGCTGCCATTCAGCCTGAAGTTATGGCTCAGCCACAAGTGGTTAGCCAGCCTCAGGTACAGCCGCAGCCTCAAGTTCAGGCCCAGGTTCAATATTCACAAGCTAATCAACAAAATAATATGCCAAAAATTAGAGCTAAGTCGCACACAGGTCTGAAATTATTAATAGTTTTAATTATCATCATTGTTTTGGCTGCAGCCGGTTATTTTGTGGCCGGGCAGTATATTAATTTGCCTTGGAATCCCTTCAGGCCAAGTCCTGAGATCGTTATCAGCAAAATGGTTGTGAGCATGGCAGGCGTTAAGTCTTCGCGGGTGGTAACCCAAGGTGAGGTTGATGCAACTACCAGCGACAAAACACCAATTGGCACGCTATCTTTCAATATTAATGGGGAGAGCGACATGACAAGTATCGCAAAACCAAAAGCGAACTATACAATTGGGTTAAGTTTAATGATGCAAGGCGTTAAAGCGGCATCGGTAAACATGGCCATAGCCACTACCGGAGGAGCTTCTTATATCAAAATCAACGACATTACAATTCCGGGCGCATTTTCTTACCCAGGCCTGGATATTTCCAAGATTAAAGGAAACTGGGTAAAAATTGATCAGGCCTCAATAGATGCACTAAAAGCATTGTCGGCGGCACAAAACGGTCAAACAGGTATTTCTAATATTTCTCAGGCCGACGGCGTTGCCTTGGTCCAAAAAGTTCAAGCTTTATTCGCCGCAGAAAATTTATTTTCCGTTGAAAAGCAATTGAGCGATGAGGTCGTCGGCGGGCAGGACACATATCATTATTCGGTGGTAATAACCAAAGATAAAATAAAGGATTTGTCCAATAAGATAATCGCATTGGAAGCGCAAGAGGTTTCCAAATTACAATCTCAAAATGGCACACCGGGCAGTTCCAACTTATTGGCACAAAATATGGTGCAGGCTTTTGTCAGCACTTTTGCGGATGTGATTGGTGATGTAAATCTTGAAATGTGGATTGGAAAGAAGGATTATATGCTTTACCAGACAAAAGTTGATCAGGTTGTAGATTTAAGCAAGGCTTATCCGACAGCCAATATGCAGCTGGAATTTAAATTCGGTATCATGAGCTCCAACTTCAATCAGCCTATCACGGTTGCGGTGCCTGCAAACTCTCAAAAAGTAGAAGATATTATTGTGCCTTTGCTGAAATCACAAAAAATAAACAATGATATATCTCAGATTGGAATGGTTGCGCAGTTGCTTGCATCTACAAATAAAAGCTATTATTCGCTTTGCTCTCGTGGCCTGTTAAACGGATACCTGACTACTTACGGGAAAAATTTAGTGGATTGGAATAATGACCTTATCGCTCAAGGCGCGACAAAGCCGGCATGTTTTTCCGGAGTTCAGAGTTACTGTGTTTCTACTCAGCTGGCAGACGGGAGTTATCTGTGCATAGATGGAACTGGCACGCTAGGAAAAACAAAGTGTACTTCTCCTAAAACTGTATGTTCTCCGGTATCGGCAAAATAGTAATTAAGCTTCTCTTAAAAAGTTAAGGGTATCAGTAACAGCTGCCGTATTAACGGCAGCTGTTTGTTGCAATGATTTTCCATTATGCGACAATGAAATACGTGATAGATATTGAAAAAAACTGAAAAAAATGTTATTATTTTAGAATCTTGCGGGATCGTCTAATGGTAGGACACGGCCCTTTGAAGGCTGGTATCTTGGTTCGAATCCAAGCCCCGCAGCATGAGCAAATTGCGATATTGTAAAGTATCACAATTTGGTCTTAGTGCGGGCTTTGTATGAGAACCAAATCCCCGAATCGCGACGAAGCTGAGTTTATCGAAGCGGAGGAGGCGATGCCTTCGGGAAACTATTCGAATCCAAGCCCCGCAGCCGTGCTATTTAAAGAATAAGTATATGAAGACCATTTTAGTTGATGCGGTATACGCATTCGTAATAAAAGGTGAGGGGATTTACAAAGAGATGTATGATCTTTTGGAAACTTATCCAAACCGAAAAATCATCTTAACCGGCGCCGATGACCAACAGTTTAAGGAGTTCGGCTTGGACAAGATGCCCTACGAAGTTTTCACACTTAAGCACAACCCGGAGAAAAGCAATCCCAAATATTTTCAGACATTATTGGAGCATTTTGGGCTTAAAAGCAATGAGGTTATATATTTTGAGCACGATATGAAAGCGGTAGAAAGTGCTCGGTCAGCGGGTATCACTTCTTATTATTACGATAGTGATAAAAAGGACCTTGCAGAGTTAAAGAAATTTTTAGATAATAATAGATAGTAGTATATAAATTATATAAACAAGGCCGAAAAGGTCGTCGGCAAGATAAGAATATAAACTAATATAAATAAAAACATGCCAACGTGGATAGATAAAAAAAGAATGGGAAGAAAAGTGAAGAGACGAAATAGGACAAAGCTGAACAAAAGGAAAAGAGCATAAATTCTCGCAAAAAGCCGAAGAACAATCGGTTTTTTGTTTGCAAAATTTGTACTTTTTAGGTGAATCAATTATCGGCTATAAGGCTGTCTTTTAGCCCTATTTTGTGCTATTATTGAAGGCGTTAAATCCAAAAAAGATAATCCTAATAATACATGGAATCAGCAAAAGAAATCACAAAAGAGGATCTTAGGAGGGAGTTCAGCAAGGATTTTTATCGTATCGATTATCTTTTGAGCCTGAAGATAAATCGGAGAAAAAGGAAGGAGGATATAAGTGCGATTATCCCGACATATAACCGATGTCCGTTTGATAAGACCTCGGAAAATTACAAATATAACCCGCTGTCGGTTTGCATAAACGCTCTTTTGTTGCAAAGATCATCCATTAAGGAGATTATAATAGTTGATGACGCCTCTACGGATAACACTAAGGAGGTTGTTGACGAACTAAAGGCTGAGGCATATTCTACGAAAGGCATCGAAATTAAGTATTTTTGTAATTCTGAAAGGAAGGGGAGCTCGGTTTCAAGAAACATAGCGGCAAAAAATGCTTCGGGGAAATATTTATATTTCCTTGATGACGATTGCGTCCCAACGCCATACCTCAGCTTTATATCTATGATTGTAATAAAAAAGCTGGCAAAAGCTGATAAGAATTTTGCGGCACTGGTTTTGCCTGTTTATGATAGAGCATCTTTCCCTGTCATAGCGCCCTCGATATCAGATTTAACCAGAAGTTTTCTGAAACGCGGGACCATGGGTGCGAATTTTAACTCTATCCCTGCAGAATATCTGACTGCAAAGAACAGGTTCCTAAATAAGGTTTTGAAAATATTTAAACCCATACAGGTTTATCAAACCTGGGGGCATTTTATTATAGACAGGAGCAGATATCTTGACGTCGGCGGATTTCCGGATTTTGCGACATGGCCCAACAAGGCCGGCGAAGAGCAGGAATTTGCATGCAGACTTATCGAGAATACTTATACTCTTTATTATCTTCCGGAAAACAAGGCGTCTTCATTCCATGGAGCTTTTGGGGCAAAAATGGGCGGATTTGAAGGTTATGATTGGCTTTCTAATATTACCCATGGAAAATTAAGCTTAGTTGAGTATTCCAAAATATGCGACGAAGGCGTAGTTTCCGGTAATAGAGTTGGAGTTGAGGACTACTGTTATTCAAGAATCGTTGCATCTTTTTGTATAATTTATAAAAGAAACACTAAAGAGGCTATAAATTGGGCAAGAACGAGTTATGAGGGGTTTGTTGTTGAAAATAAAAAGATATGGTACCCGTCGTATGCCAGGGGCCAGGCTTTTCTTAGGGAAAAACGAGAGGAAATATGGCATCGCGCAATCAGCGACGGATTGAATCTTTTAATTAAAAATGAGCAAAAAAAATTGACTAAGCTGGACGGATTTATACAGTCTTTAAGAACAAAAGGGAAGTTGGATGAGGACATAAAGAATAGCTCAACGCCCATAAGCAATATTAAATAATAATTTTTGGAATGAAAATATTTTCCATATTAAAGCCGGAGCAGTCTTTGACACCTCATCCGCAGGAAGATTATTTTATTATTTCTAAAAAATATCCTATTTTTGTTGTGGGCGACGGAGTCTCTTTAAATTTTGATGAAGGGGTAAAATATCCAAAAAAGTCCGGAGCCGGAGAAGCTACGAAAATATTTTGTGAAGCCGTAGTCGCAGAAGCGGAAAAAAAGTACGATAATTTCAAGGAAGCTGACATTAAGGGTGTTTTTGAAGCTGGAAATACGGCCGTTTCAGAATATAACCTTGCGCAAGGGAGAAGAAAAGAAACGATTAACTATTTTGATTATGATTTTTTCTCCGCCACTGCCGCTTTTCTTCTGATTAAGGACGAAAAGGCATATTGGTGGTCGTTGTGCGATTCGGGCGTGGTGGCATTAAAAGATGGGAAGGTTTGTTTTCAATCGCCCAACGGTTGGATTAATTTCCCGAAAGACTGGAATGAGGGAAAATATGAAAAAGAAAAAATAATATCAAGACATAGAGATTATAGGAACGCTACAGAGAACGGAAAGCTGATAGGTTATGGCGCAATCACCGGGGAAAAGAGTGCGATAAATTATCTTAATTCCGGGGTTATCGAAGATTGTGACATTTTTCTTGTATATACAGATGGTTTCGAAAATTATATAGAACTTGAAGATTTCAAAAAAATATTCGTTTCCTGGACTAAAAGCCTTAAAAAAGATATCGAAAAATTAATTGAGGTGAAGAGCGAAGAAAATCCTTCTAAATATGGCCGCGAAAAAACTCTTATAGCGGTCTCTACTAAAGGCTAGACTATAATAAAAACTCGGGATTAAAGCTCGAGTTTTTATTTGCACCGCTTTCTTGTGGGCAAACGTAGTGTATTATACAATAAGGGTAAAAGGTCTATAAATTATTAAATAAAATTAAAAAAAGTTAAATAAAAAATATGAATACAAAAAAATATATATCATTATTAACGATAAGTTTAGTTCTTGTCAGTCTTTTGTCGGCGACTTCAGCATTCGCTCAGGGTAATAGAGGGCCCGGCAGAGGTATGATGAACAGGGATGCAACGCAAAAGCCGGCTGTCGTAGGAACAGTTTCTGCGATAAGCGGGAATACTATAACAGTCGTCAGCAAAAAAGATTCTGAAAATATTACTACAGCCACAACTTTCACGGTTGATGCAACCAATGCCAAGATTGTAAAAAATGGCGTTGCCGGAACAATATCAAGTATCTTGATTGGAGATACGATATCAGTGCAGGGAACAATTACTGGAACTAACGTATTGGCAACAACCATAAGGGACGGCCAAAACAATCAGGGAGAGATGATGGATTCTAATAAAATGATGCCAAACGTCGTCGGTAAGGTTTCATCTATAAACGGTAGCACTTTGACGGTTATCAGTCAGCGAGGGCCAAGAATGGGCGCTAATAATGCTCCTACAACCTTCACAGTTAATGCCACTAGTGCCAAGATACTCAGAGGGCAGACTGTAATAGCAATATCTAACATTGCAGTAGGCGATACAGTTGTGATCCAGGGTACGGTCACGGGGACTAGCGTTGTTGCAACAACCATAAGAGACGGAAAGGTGGGTGAAGGCAACAATGATCAGGCCTTGCTTCAAATACAGGGCAACGGAGAGCCGATTATTGCCGGAACAATTTCAACGATAACCGGTTCAAGCCTGACTATCACCAACAACAGCAAAGTTGTATATACGGTTGACGTCACAGGCGCCAAGTTAGTTGTTGGCGGGCTTACAAGCCCGACAATTTCTAATCTTTCAGTTGGAGACAGCGTTATTGTCCAAGGTACAATAAACGGAACCTCGGTAGTTGCTTCATCGGTAATCGACCAAAAAGCAAACACGAACAATAGCGGTAATAACTCCGGCGAGAATCAGAAGCCTAAAGGATTTATGGGCAATATGATGGGAGGAATCGGAAACTTTTTTAAACGTTTGTTTGGTTTCTAGATTGAGCTTCCCTCAAAATACAAAAAATCCAGGAATTATGCCTGGATTTTTGTATATTTGTTGCTCCAAAGCCCATTTTTTGTTATATTTAGTTAATAGAAGTAATAAAAATTTTCACCTATGGAATATCCGATAAGAATTAATAAATATTTGAGAGATATGGGTTTGGCTTCCAGAAGAGAGGCTGACAGCCTTGTTGAAGGCGGTCTTGTTTTTGTCAACGGAAAACGGGTTGATAACGGAGCTAAGGTAAACGAAGATGATAAAGTTGTGGTGAAAGGCAAGCACAAAGAATACCAATATTTGGCTTATTACAAGCCAAGAGGTCTTGCAACCCAGGATTTGGCCGGACAGCCAAGTGTTATTTCTGAATGGAAAAAGAAGGGGCTTTATCCGGTAGGAAGACTAGATAAGGAATCTGAAGGACTTTTGATTTTAACGAATGACGGGCGATTTGCCAGAGAGGTTCTATCAGACAGCTCAAAATATGAGAAGGAATATCTGGTATCCGTGAAGGAGCCGTTGAGGACCGGCATTGTGGCAATTTTTAAATCCGGCATGGAAACACAGGCTCTGGGCAAACTGCTTCCCGCTAACGCCAGGCTTGAAGGCAGAACAAAACTTAGGGTAATTTTAAATGAAGGCAAAAGACATCAGATAAGAGTGATGTTAAACGAGCTCAATTATACGATTGTTTCCTTAAAACGCGTGCGCATAGGAAATATCAAACTTGAGGGGTTGAAGCCGGAAGAAACGCGGCCGATTCCTGTGTCCATAAAATCAAACCTAAAATAGAGATTACCTCGTACTAATATAATATCTGTAAAAGCGTAATAAAATATATATGTCTTTGAAAGTAATAATTTTCATACTGGTTATTGTTTTAATTATTGCCGGATTCTCAATATTTTCGTTACTACGCTCATCAAAGACTGTTTTGCAGCCAAAACCGGCAGTTAATTCTGTCGCCAGTTCGGTTACATCAAATGGTCAAGGCAACGGTAATGACAAGCTTACATCTTCGGTAAACGATACATCTAACGCTGCGTTAAACAGCGATCTTTCTGCAATTGATAACCAGATGCAGGAGCTTGGCACGGATGTGAAAAATGTCGATCAAAGCCTAAATCAATAAAGAATCACTATGTCTAAATTTTTTGGGTTAAATAGCGCATTATTTATTATAATAATCGCCGCAATTTCGGCGGCACCACTTGCTTTTGCACAAACAACCAAAAAATCTCCCGGAGAAAGCCTGGCTACCATAATCAATGTAGCCGATAAAGAAATCAGCCAAAAAACTGACAGCCTGAACAGTCTGGCATCGCAAATTAATTCCTTCGGGAAAATTTCTTCTACATTGAAAGATAGCTTGTCTCTGTCTGTGCAGAATGAGGCCAATTCATTATCTGATCTGAAGGCAAAAATAGATTATGATACAAGTTTGCCTACGGCCGTAGCCGATTATAAATCTATAGTCGATTCTTACAATATTTATAATTTGTTACTCTCGCAAATTAGAATGATAGCCGCCTCAGACAGGGCTTTGACTATCGTTGACTCTATGAATATTGTTGACGGGAAGGTCCGATCACGCACAGCCTCCTTAACGGGAATAAATGCAGCCCCTATAAACCAAATGCTGTCTGATTTTAATTCTAAAATTATCGATATCAGCGCTCAATCAAACATTGTGATAAAAACAGTATCGGGGTTGACGCCGGATATGGGAAACGCAGTAAAGCTGGCAGCTAACTCGGCGGCGTTTAAAAGCGCACGGGAAAATATACAGACGGTAACCGAAGATTTAGCCGCCGCCCGAAAAGATATAGGTACTATAATTAAATATCTGGAGGAAATGGGCGACGCTGTTGCGCCCATAAGTCAGAAATAAAAGTAATGAAAGGTGCAGAGATAAAAATAAAAAAATTAAGCGGTAGTCTGGCAGATTATGCGGGAATTGTATTCCTGCCGTTGGCGCTTGCAGTTTTGTTCGTATTGCAAAATCAGATATTCAATTTGTGGTTGGATATTTATTCAAAATCATATTTTACCCGCCTCACCTTGGTTTCTTTCGCTCTCGGAATAGTTTTTTACGGCCCGGCGGTGCTATTTAAGAGAAAATATAAATACATATATCTTCTTCTGGTTTCCTTCATTACGTCTCTAGTTCTTACGACCCAATTTCTTTATTACAAATATTCTCAAAGTTTTCTTCAATTTTCCGCGATAAAATACATGGGCCAGGCTGATAGTGTAGTCGGTACCATAAAGACTCTACTCACTCCGGAGCTGCTTCTTTTTTTTAGTAATTTTTTGCTGGTTATAATCGCGTATATTATATATTCTAAAAAAGTAAAAATAAGCGCCGCTTTGTTCCAAAAATTTCCTGAATTTATTTTACCTACCTGGGAAAAAGTGATAATTATTTTAGCGATGATCGCAATGGTTTTTTTCGGGTACAGATATCTTCTATACACCGAAAAAAAAGAGTGGGGGAGCACAAGCAGGCTTTACACTGACGTGTACGATCTTAAATCTTTGGTCGGGAAGATGGGGATCGTTAATTTTTTTATTGAAGACACCTTTAAATATGTGTTAAGAAGCAATCTTGTCACATCGGCCGATAAAACCTTTTTAAAAAGTTTTATTAATAACAGGGTTTCGGTTGCGACGGGCCCCGGGCAAAAATATTTTGGCGCGGAAAAAGGCAAGAATCTTATAATTATCCAGGTTGAGTCTCTGGAAAATGCCGTTATAGGCAAAACAATCGGCGGGCAGGAAATCACTCCAAATCTTAATCAATTGGCTAAAGACGGTTTATATTTTGATAATTATTATACTCAGGTCGGTCCGGGGAATACGGCCGATGCGGAATTTTCCACAATGAATTCGCTGTACCCTTTGCCCGACGATGTTGCCTTCATAGACTACGCTAAAAATAATTATAAAGCGTTGCCCCAGCTTCTGGTTAAAAACGGATATAAAACTTACTCATTGCATGGAGATGTGCCTACATTTTGGAACAGGTCAAACATCTATCCTCAGTTGGGGTATCAAAAAGCTTATGATTTAAATGACTATGTTGTTACCAGACCGGTTGGAAAAGGGCCATCTGATCTTGGAGATGAGGATTTATTTTCTCAATCTTTGCCAAGGATGGAGGGCTTTAAGTCGCCGCTTATGGCAACCTTAATAACGATGAGTTCTCACACGCCATTTATACTTCCTGTTGATTTGCAAACTTTACAGATTCCCACAGATACTAATTTAAGTGTCGAACAACAGCAATATTTACAGAGCGTCCATTATGCAGACAAAGCAATCGGAGAATTTATTGACGGCTTGAAAAAAGACGGGCTATACAAGAATTCCTTAATACTTATTTGGGGAGACCATGGAAGTTTTACTAATATTTCGCAGGCGTTGGGCGATAATAATATTTTGCCGGCTCTTGAAAATAGCCAGGTGCCGATGATTCTTTTGGCGCCTGGGGTAAATTTGAGCGGTACTGATAATATTCCCGCAAGCCATTTGGATATTTATCCTACAGTATCGAATCTTTTAGGGATTATTCCTCCTAAGGCCATATTGGGGCAAGATCTACTGAATACAAAAAATCCCGTTGAAACGCATTTCAAACTTGTTTCCGGCGGAATAGATGCAATTTTAACTTCTAAATTGGCTTATCAGGCAGATGAGGACGGCGTATTCGAGCATGGTTCCTGCGAATCCTTACCTAGCCAAAAAATATTGCCCATAGTCTCATGCCAGAATATTTACACGCAACAAAACAATATAGTTAAAGCCTCCGATATAGTAGTCAGGGGAAATCTTCTCTCAAGTATTTCTAAATAATTGTATTTTATATAAAAAAAGACCTCATAGATTGAGGTTTTAAAGCGGTGTCACGGTACCTCCTTCGTATGTCACAAGGTAGATCTTCGCGCCGCCTTTTTTGATGATCAGGCCTTCGCCGGTTATTTCCCAATCGTCAAAGCTGCCTTCGAAAATTATTCTGTTGTTAAGGCAGACCTGGCCGCCAATTTTAATAATAACCCCATGAAGACAGAAGGACCATTTTTCACAGGTTCCCTTTTCAGCAACGACGCCATTTTTATCGACTCTGAACCATTCAGCGGTACGGCCCGGTTTGCCATTTCCCACATATGCGTAACCGCCGACATACGGTCCAACCCAGTCATACTTTTCGGGATATGCAGGTTCTCCGTTCTCGAGTATATGAAACTCCCGGCCTTTGTCCCGTGCGCGTGCACGCTCATCCATGAATGGTCCGACAAACGCGTATTTTGCCCTCAGCTGATCTCTGGATAGCTTGTTCATTTTCTAAGGTTCCTCCCTTAGGGTTTTCCTGATCTTTTTCAATGTAAATGTGCTTACCCTCTTAATATCATATCCTAAATATATCTTCAACAAATTTGCGATATAAACAGATGCTAGGGTTAAGCTGTGAAAGCCTTGACATTTTAATAATTTGTACTAATATAAGTGTATATAAGTAAACAGCTAATAAATATGACAAATACAAGTAAATTAGGCTCTATAATTTTGTTGGCGACGCTTTTGTGCTTTTCTGCAGGAACAGTGGTTTTAGCCCAGAATGTTCCTCAAGTACAAACCAGCGCAGTCACAAACCTTCAGAATATTTCAGCGACCCTAAACGGTAATTTAACCGATATGGGCAGTTACGGAACAACGACTGTCTATTTTCAATGGGGAACATCAACCAGCTATGGAACTCAAACTACAGGCGTAATACAAAGCCAGGTAGGTTCTTTTAACCAGCCATTGGCCAATTTAACGCCCTACACAACATATCACTTCAGGGCTGTGGCACAGAATAGCCAAGGGACAGTTTATGGGCAAGATGTGACCTTTAATACCGGACTTGCAAACAACAGCTCATTAATAGTTAACGCCGGACCGGATTTGTATTTAACTTCAGGGCAAACAGTGACTTTGCAGGGATCTGCATATGAGCCAAACGGATATAGCTCATTAAATTATTCCTGGTCATGCAACGGAGGTTCATTATCAAACTATAATATTGCTCAGCCGACATATACAGCACCATACAGCTATAACAACCAGACAAACTACACCTGCACATTAACGGTTTCAAACATGTACGGAAGCTCAAACTCAGACAGCTTGATAGTTTTTATAAACTATAATAACAATGTTCTTCCGCCATACAGCAACAGCTATGTGCAAACAACTTATGCAACATACATTGCTAATTTCCAGGCAACCTTAAACGGTTCTTTGTCCGGCGCGAACCTGGCAACAAACTATGTTTTTTTCCAGTGGGGAACAACAACCAATTATGGAAACGAAACTCCTCAACAGGCCATCGGATATTCGGGATCTTTCATGCAAAATATCGCCAATTTGAATCCCGGTACAGCCTATCACTTCAGAGCAGTTGCAAGGGGAACCTACGGAACAATTTACGGACAGGACATGACATTCACAACTTCAGGAACCGGAAGCGGATATACAGGCACGGGAGCCCTTTCAATAACAAAGAAAGTAACTGATATCACTTCAGGAAATTTAAACTGGCAACCGTCAATTACAGCTAATCCTTCTGATGTCTTGAGTTTTTCAATAACATTGCAGGCCGGCGGACAAGACGTGCACAACGTTATAATCCACGATATATTACCGGCAAACCTTTTGTACAAAGGTAATTTGATTGTAAATTCAAACTCCAATTACGGCGGAGATATAACTTCCGGAATTACTATCGGCACAATTTCCGCAAATCAGGCAGTCGTTGTTTCTTACCAGGCACAAGTTGCTCCGGCAGGAAATTTCAGCTTTGGAACAACCGCATTGAGTAATAATGCAACAATAACCAGCAGCGAAGCAGGCAATCAAACAGGTACAGCCACAGTTATAGTTAACAAGGCGTTAGTTTATGGAGCTTCAACGGTTTCAACGGGATTAACAAATAACTTTTTGACAGATTCATTCTTTTTACCCTTATTGCTTATTATCTTAGGACTATGGTTTTATTTTTCAGGGGAGGCCTACGTATTTGCCGATTGGATAAAGAGCAAGATATAGAAACATATTCCATTATGCGACAGAAAAACTCAGGTGAAAAGCCTGAGTTTTTTGTTATTGACATAATATGATTTTATAGCTAAGGTTATTAATTGGTGTCCTTTGACAACGGCTCTTTATTGAGCCAATTTATATAGAAGAAAGGGAATAGAAGATGAATGGAACAACTGGGAGAACTGCGTGGCAGAAGATCATTGATGCGCATCTTTTAGAGGTGCGCCCGGGCGGAGACATGGTTGTATGGCTGGATAGGGTTTTTCTTCATGAAATAACGGCGCCTAATGCGATTCTCAATGCCCAAAAAAACGGTACAGATGTAGTCTTCGATAACCGTAAGATTTTCGCTATGATTGATCATGTCTGTCCGGCGAAAGATACAGATTCCGCCATACAGGGTAAGATTCTACGCGACTGGTGCCGTAAGCATGACGTTAAATTTTTCGATGTCGGCAATAATGGTGTTTGTCATGCGCTTATCCCGGAATTTGGTTTGATTGAACCCGGGCAGACCGCGGTAATGGGTGATAGCCACACTTGTACGCACGGCGCGTTTGGCGCCATAGCGGCAGGCGTGGGCACGACGGAGCTTGAAGGCGCGATTAAGACGGGCATCTGGGTAATTCCTCAGCAGAAGGTTATCCGGGTTAATCTTATCGGTAAAATGCCTGCGAATGTTTTTTCCAAGGACATTATCCTGGCGGTGATCAAACAGATTGGCGTCGACGGCGCAACCAATGCGGTGCTTGAATTCGGCGGGCCGGTTATCAGCGAGATGACCATGGAAGCCCGAATGACAATCACCAACATGGCTGTGGAAGCCGGCGCAACAACGGGGATGATGATGGTGGATAAAAAAACCACTAACTATCGTGGTGCGGGATTTAAACATCTTGCTCACGAGGGTCTCGAAAAAGGCATGCTGGGTTTAACCGGCATGATGTGGAATAGCGATCCCGACGCGACTTACGACCAGACGGTTGAAATTGACGTTTCTGGTATGGTCCCTCTTGCGACCCAGAATTATTCGCCTGGCGACGTTGTCGCTGTGAGTGATCTTGTGGGCCAGAAAGTGGATCAGGTTTTTATCGGCTCATGCACAAACGGACGTTTGGAAGACCTTCGTATAGCTGCACATCTTTTCAGTTTGATGGGAGCCAAGGTTGCTACTGGAGTCCGTTGCATTGTCGTTCCTGCGACCCAGCACATTTGGAACATGGCTATGCGGGAAGGATTGTTTGATATATTCACAAACGCAGGTTGTCATATAAGCGGACCCAGCTGTGGAGCTTGCCTTGGTATGAGTTGCGGAGTAATCGCCCCAGGCGAAGTTTGCGCCGCAACAACCAACCGTAACTTTAGTGGTCGTATGGGCGAGGGTGGAATGGTTCACCTTGTGTCTCCCGCTACCGCCGCAATGACCGCAATGACCGGAATGATGATGGATGCGTCTGTAGAGGTTTGCGAGCTGGCATTGAGGCGCATCCTAGGCGCAGAGCAGGATATGCCCACCGAACTGACCCAAGAAATTGATTGGCACCCGGCTCCATCGCGCCGGCCTGATTATCGAAAGCTTGTTCCGCATTTAAATATCGAACAGGCAGGAACATTCTCTGGTAGGTCGTTCCTCTTGCCGCGAAAAAATATAAACACAGACCTGATCATTCCGGCTAAATACCTTAATAAAACGGATATGGCCTTCTTCGGCCAGCATTGCCTTGAAGCAGTTATCACGCATCCTGAGGAGCGCGCCAGATTTTATCAGTCGCAAGTTCTAGTCGCGCGTGAAAACTTTGGCTGCGGCTCTTCGCGAGAGCACGCGCCGTGGGCCCTCAAAGCTGCAGGCATTCGGTGTGTAGTCGCGCCGAGCTTCGCCCGTATTTTTGAGAGCAGCATGTTTGCTAACGCGCTGCTTTGCGTCACGCTTCCGGACATTGCCATCAACCAGTTGTTCGAAGACAAACCGCAATATATTAGCATCGATTGGGAAACCGGAGAAGTAAGGTGGACGATGCCCGATAGGACGGTTAAGTATTTTGAATTCACGCTTTCAGATTTTCAGAAGGAACTGATTGCCAACGGTGGCTATGTAAACGTCATAATCAAGATGGCGGCCAGACTGCAGGCAGCAGGTTTGCTCAAGTAAACTTCGATTAACAGTAGGAGAAAAACATGAGTGGAATTACTAGGCGGAAGAAGATTGCTTTGGTGCCAGGAGACGGATCCGGTCCGGAAATGATGAAGGTTGCATGCGCGGTTGCCATTGTAGCGGCACTGAAGGATGGACTGGAATTGGTGTTTGAGGAAACCCCGATGGGATATTGTGCGCTCAAGGATTTCGGCGATACTCGTCCGGAGCCATCATTCCGAAGGGCAGTACAGCTTGGAACGGTTTTCTTTGGCGGTGTTGGCGATCCCATAATTGACGCCACTCTTTCTTTGGAGAGAAGGTATTTAAAGCCGGAAGCGAGATGCCTTCTGCCTTTGCGGTCAGAAATGGGTCTTCTGTTGAACTTCCGGCCTGTAATCTATTACAAAGAACTGGCTCATCTCGCGAACGTCAAACCGGAGATGATCCCGGAAGCCGGAATCAAACAGATTTGGATCAGGTTTTTGCTCCAGGACAGCTATTTTGGCAACGTGGATCTTATGAAATATATTCCCGAGGATGTGCGCAAGACGCTCGGGATCAAGCTGAAAGAAGATGTTACCGGTGACGAGGACATTGTTACGGATCTCGCTTATTATCGGAAGAGTACGGTTGAGAAATATATGCGCGCCGGATTTACTTATGCGCGCTTAGCCGGCTTGCCGGTAGTCTCGATCGATAAATCCAACGTGATCCCGCGTTATGTGCTTTGGCGTAAAATCGCCGAGAGAATTGGGAAAGAAGAGTTTCCGGATGTGCCTCTTAGGCATCAATACGTAGACTCTGGCAACGAACAGTTGTTCACTCCAGCGTTGCTTCATGGGGTAATGTTGGGAGGAAATGAACATTTGGACGTTCTCTCTGATGGAGCAAATAAGGCCATGGGTAGCTTAGGGATGATGTGCAGTTCGGCAATAAATCCCGACACGGGAGCTGCGATGTTTGAAAGCGGGGCCGGGACAGCTCCGACACTTGCAGGTCAAGACAAAGCAAACCCGCTCGGTCGTATTCTGACCGCAGCTCTTATGTTTCGGCATTTGGGAGCTCCGATTGGTGCGAAAGCCATTGAGGACGCAGTCCAAAAAACTCTGCGCGCCGGTTGGCGAACAGCAGATATGTGCAACGGTAAATCCTTGCAATTGCTAAGTACCTCAGGAATGGGTAAGACGATTCTCGAAACTATATCTCATTCTTAATAATCCGCAAAATTCGTAAAGCGCTTTTCCAGCAGGGAATCGCGCTCTTTTTTTTGTGAAATTTTAGGATTGACTAAAAATATCTAAAGCTGTAGATTATACTATACAGAAAGGATTAATGCATATGAATGCGATTCTTCCGGTAAGGTTCGTTGAAAATTCAATTTGGGTGAAAACCTAGTTTTTGGAGGAGTGATTATGAAGGTTTATATAAGATGTATAATTCGGGAAATTGAAGAAGCCCGACACTATAGCGGCCAAATTAGCATTGGTGAGAGCACTTTCAATTTTGACCTAAAGTTGGCGGGTTCGATAACGCAACTGTCCAGGAGAAAACCAATTACAGATCTTGACGGGGAACGCCTGGTATATCAGTTGACTTTAGGCCGAGGAGATCCGGCGATTAATTTGTCTGATGATGAATTTTATTTTTTCCTTTCACTTCTTTTTTCATTCGCGATGGGATGCTATATCGAATTGCTCTCCACCAGAGCTAAAAACCTGTTCCCTAATCGCATCTTTGATATGATGCCAGGATCATTTGGCAGGCCATTTATAATAGGATTGCTCGAAACTGGCGATATTATGTTTATGGGGGATGAGCAATTCTCTGATGAGGTATATAGGATGTTAAATGGTCCAAAATTTGACTGTTGCATACCGGTCTAGGGTTTCAAAAGAGGAATTAAAGCCTGAGCAGGGTCGTAAACTGCTCTTTTTTTTTGTTCTGAATTTTGTTAGCATGAAATAGACATTAAGCAAAGGAAAATTATAAAAAATCGTGGATAAACTAATTAAGGAAAAATTTAACATCAGCTATAAACATCTCAATCCGGAGCAGAAAATAGCTGTTGATGAAATTGAGGGGCCCATAATGGTAATTGCCGGACCGGGAACGGGAAAAACCCACTTGTTAACAATGAGAATTGCCAATATTTTAGATAAAACCGATATTCCTCCGGAAGCAATTTTGGCTCTTACTTTTACGGAATCGGCCGTTTCCTCGATGCGTAAAAATTTGTCCGAGATAATCGGAACGTTGGCTTATAGGGTTACAATTACAACTTTTCACGGATTTGCTAATAATATTATAAAAACTTATCCTGATAACTTCCAAAAAATTATCGGGTCGGTAAATATATCCAGCGTTGACCAGATTAAGATAATAAAAAGCATCATTGATAATTCAAGTTTTGCAACGTTGAAACCATGGGGAAACAACTATTATTATGTGCCTTCGATTATTCATGCCCTCGGAGATTTAAAGCAACAAGGGCTTTTACCTGATGGTTTTAAGAAAGTGATTGAAAAGCAGGCTGAGGAATTTGAGACCATAGAAGACCTATACCACGACAAAGGGGCGCATAAGGGGAAAATGAAAGGCAAATACATTGTTTTACAAAAAAACATAGAGAGAAATAGGGAACTGGCGGTTGTTTACGAAAAATATCAGCAGGAAATGGAAAATAACCATTTCTATGATTTTAGCGACATGATTATAGAAGTAAAGAAGGCGCTGGAAAAAGACAGCAATTTGCTTTTAATCTTGCAGGAGCAGTATCAATATATTTTAGTAGACGAACACCAAGATACAAACAACGCTCAAAACAAAATACTTGAACTTTTAGCAAATTACCACAAAGATCCTAATTTATTTATTGTAGGAGACGAAAAACAGGCAATTTTCAGATTCCAGGGAGCTTCACTGGAAAACTTTTTATATTTTCAAAAACTTTTTAAAAATGTAAAAGAGATTTCCTTAAAACATAATTATCGCTCAACTCAAATAATTTTAAACGCGGCGCACAATTTAAAGCCAAGTTCAGTAGAATTGTTGGCTAATTCCGGTCACGAAGAAAATTTAATAAGCATCAGGCCATTTATTAATCCCGACGCGGAGAATTATTTTATTGCCAAGGAAATAAGAAAGCTTCTTGATGAAGGGAAAAAACCCGAACAAATTGCCGTTTTATACCGAGAAAATAAAGATGTTTTTCCAATTGCAAGGATATTCAGGAAATTTGATATTCCTTTCACCATAGAATCAGATCAGGATATTTTAGATGATGACGATATAAAAAAGCTTTTGATAATCTTAAAAGCTGTCCAAAAATTCGGTTCAGATAGGGAACTGGTGGAATTATTGTATATAGATATATTTGACGTAGAACCGTTAAATATATATAAGCTGGCCAGTTTTAACAGGGGCGGATTGAGCATTTATGACGTAATAAAATCTCCCAAATTGATGGAAGAGGCCGGGATAGATAATATAGAGAAACTGCAAAATATATATGCTAAATTTTCCCTTTGGAAAAAACAGAGCCATAATAAGAATGCCGTAGCTGTTTTCGAAAATATAATCAGGGATTCCGGATTGCTGACCAGAATTTTGGCTGATCCACTGGCTATGGAAAAGGTAAAAAAAATCGGAGTATTTTTTGATCAGGTTAAAACTTTAATAACCAGCCATAAGGAGTACACCTTGGATAATTTTTTTGAATATCTGGATGTTTTAAAAGAGCACAATATTTCCATCAGGAGCAAAGGGTTTGGATATGTTCCCGGCAGGGTCAGATTAATGACTGCGCATAAATCAAAGGGCTTGGAGTTTGATTTTGTATATATCACTAATGCAACGGAGGGGCACTGGGGTTCCCGCCGAAATCATGAAAATATTAAGTTGCCGGACCAAATATATTCATTATTGAATAAAATTGACGAGGATTTTGAAACTGATGACGATGAGGATGAAAGAAATTTGTTTTATGTCGCATTAACCCGCGCAAAAAAATACATAACAATAACCTATGCTGTTAAAAACAGCGAAGGAAGCGAAAAATTGCCAAGTCTGTTTGTGAGCGAAATAATGCCTGAATTTACTAAGGTCTTCGATATCGACAGCACAGATGTGAAAATTGAAAATGCTGATGAAAGTACCGCAGAATTTGATAAGGATTTTGCGACAAAGCCCACAATAAAAGAAAAAGATTTTTTAAACGAGTTATTCATAAAAAATGGGCTTTCGGTTACTGCTCTTAACAATTATTTATCCTGTCCTTGGAAATATTTCTTTTCTAACTTGGTCAGGATTCCCGGTGCGCAGAACAAATACATGATGTTCGGATCTGCGGTTCACGAGGCGCTAAAAAATTATTTTGATGCGGTGGTCGCGGGTAAAGATCCTAAGAAGGATTATTTAATCAAGAGATTTAAGGAATCGTTGGCGAAATGGCCTATTCAAAGCAAGGATTATGCCGAAATGCTGGAAAAAGGCGAGAAGGATTTGTCCGGGTATTATGACCAGTACCATAAATCCTGGAAAAGTAATATTTTAAGTGAATTCCACATAAGGAGAATAGAGTTAGCAGACAAAGTAAGCATAAATGGTAAAATAGATAAAATAGAAATATTGGATTCTGAAAATAATGTTAACGTGGTAGATTATAAAACAGGAAAGCCAAAGTCTAAAAACGACTTATCCGGCTTGAATAAAAACAGCACCGGAGACTATTTGAGACAGCTGACTTTTTATAATTTGCTTTTGAATAATTACCAGAACAATAAATACAAAATGGTTACCGGCGAAGTTGATTTTATCCAGCCGGATGAGAAGGGAAATTATAGGAAAGAGTCATTTACGATTACTCCGGGGATGGTTGATGAACTTGTCCAGCAGATAAAGTCAGTTTCCAAAGAAATTTTAGATTTATCTTTTTGGGACAAAAGTTGTGGTGATAAGAAATGTGAGTTTTGTTCATTAAGAAAAATGATTAATTAATAAATAAAATTATTAAAATATAATTAATAAAAATATGGAAACAATAAATTTCGATGATTTCAAGAAAATAGATATAAGAATCGGGAAAATATTGTCAGCCGATAAGGTTGAAGGTTCTGATAAGCTGATGAAGCTTATAGTTGATTTTGGTCCGGCACCGGTTACTCCTGAGCCGGTAGGAGGGTGGATAGAAGTTCAGACCGAAGACAAGAACGAAGGCCGCATAAAGCGCCAAATTATCGCCGGAATAGCTCAATTTTACGCTCCTGAGGCGTTAATAGGTAAAGAGTGTCCTTTTGCATATAACCTGGCTCCTCGCATGCTGGCGGGCCTGGAATCGCAAGGTATGATTTTGTGCCCATCCGATAGCGGAGGACCGGTATTAATGCACCCCGACAAGGAAATTCAGCCCGGTAGTATCGTAAAATAATGCCAGGAATAAATTTACGTAAAGCTACAGTTGAGGACATTCCAACATTATTGGCAATTGGAGAATCTGTTAACGACCCAAAAACATATCCATCTTTTACTAAAGTGAGTGAATGGAGGGAAGAGTTAGCCAATAGCACAACGTATATAATAGAAAAAGATGGAGTTGTTGTTGGAGATATCGGTTACGAGATTAAAAATAAGGAGCTTGTAGAATTTATTGGCATCGCTATTAAACCGGAGTTCCAAAAACAGGGGATTGGCAGAGGGGTTATGGCTATAATTTTAGAAGAACTAAAAAATATAAAAAAGATACGGGTTGTTACACACCCGGAGAATAGTGTGGCGATTAAGCTCTATCTTTCTTTTGGGTTTACTATAAAGGATCGAAAAGAAAACTATTTTGGAGATGGCGAGCCTAGGATCGAACTAATTAAAGAGCAAGCAGGTAAATAAAATTTTATGAAAATATATTTTGCAACGCATTCTACAACTAAGGATAACGAAAACGACATAGCATCGGGCTGGGATGATTGCGATTTGTCCGAACTGGGATTTCAGCAATCAAAGAAGCTGGCAGGAACTTTTACGGGGATTAAAATCGATATAATCTGCTGTTCGGATTTAAAAAGATCGATAGAAACCGTCAAAATTGCTTTTAGAGACCGCTTGCCGGTGATTATTGATAAAAGATTGCGGGAAGTAAATTATGGAGATTTTAACGGCAAACCAAAAATCGTTGTTGAAAAAATGAAGGTCGAAAGAATAAAAATGCCTTTTCCGAAAGGCGAAAGTTATGAAGATGCGATAAAAAGAGTTCAGGAGTTTTTTAAGGAGCTTAAGGAAAGATACCCGGATGCGGAAAATATTTTGGTTGTCGGTCACCGCGCCACTCAATATGGATTAGAAACTCTTATTAACGGCAAAACCATCGAAGAATGCCTTAACATTCCGTTTAAATGGCAGCCCTACTGGGAATATAACCTATAATAAAAATGAATCCTATTTTATTTATTCACGGATTTGGCGGGAAGGCGAAAGAATACCGGCCGATAATGAAATATCTGGAAGAGCGGGGAATCAATGATTTCTATGAGTTTAATTACGATAATAAATACGGTTTTTCTCCGATAAAAGTAATTGCGAAAGAGCTGGCCGAATTTATTGAAAATAATATAAAAGAAAAGGAAAGTATAAACATAATTGCTCTTAGTCAGGGAGGAATTATTGCTTTAGCTTATCTGAAATTTTATAAAAATATAAATGTCGGGAAAATTTTTACTATTTGCAGCCCTCACAAAGGAAGCAGGTTGGCAAGGATAGCAAAACTGCCGGGATTAATTGATTTACAACCGGGAAGCGAATTACTGAGAGAGCTTGAGGACTTTGGACAAAAAAATAAATTAAATGTTTACTCTCTATACACGCCCTTTGATTTGATGGTTTTCCCGGGCTGGAACGCAAGAGCAAAATATGGAAAAAGAAAGATTATTTTTGCTCCCACTCACCCCGTAGCATTTTCATGGCCCGAAACAAAAAGATTTATTTATAAAAATATAAAGTAGTAATATATTTATTTTGGCGGAATAACGCTAATCCCGCTTAAGACAGCGGGATTTTCGTTGTAAATGTACATTGACAATCGTATAATAATATGATATTAAGATGACAGCTGTTTGATAAAGAAAAGACAAATTTCATAAGCGAAAGAGGAGAGGACCATGAAAATTATGCCGAATATTTCGGTAGTTTTTCCGGGGCGTGTGCCAAAATTGTGGGAAAATGACGTCGAGGGATGGTCATTCAGTCAGACTGAAATAGCAACAAACGTCGGCAAGCTGTTAACGCTGGACATCGATCTCGGGGAGTACTGCTCCCTGAAATGTCCTTGGTGCTTCAGGAAGGGCGGAGTCGTCGATGCCACAAGCCGGCCGGTCCTTACGTACGAGGAAACTCTTAATGTAATCCGGCAAGCATGGCACTTGGGGCTGAGAACGGTCAAATTCCTTGGTGCCGGTGAGCCGTTTGAAAATTCACGACTTCTGCAGTTTCTCAGGGAGCTTAGGCACCTGGGGATTTGGGCAAGCATTTTTACCAAAGGACATGTACTGGGAAGCGATGAGTTAACCGAGAAGTATTTCGGAGCTTCCGAAGGAATTCACTCGGCAAAAGATCTTGTCCGGGCACTATCAGAATTAGACGTGAGCATCCTGCTGAGCTTCCAGTCCTTTGACATGGCCTTTCAGGATTCCATCGTTGGGGTCAGCGGATATACGGCCTTACGCAATAACGCAATCGAATTGCTTTGCAGCTACGGCTTTAATAGGACAAATCCGACGCGTCTCGCTCTCATCTTGGTGCCAGTCACTAAAATGACGATTGCCGAGGTTCCCGAGATTTATGCCTGGGGAAGAGAGCGCAATATGTACATCATTGTCGCCCCCTCAATGTGCAGCGGAAAAGCCGGAAAGGACGAATACAGGGATACGATTTCTCCCTCGGAGGAAGATCTTCTCAATCTCTATGCCTGGATATACCGATACAATTTCGATAAAGGCATTCAAACTCTGGAACGTGTTTGCGGGGATGGAGTCTCCGCATACGCCGGCGGCGCTCCGTGCACACAAGTTTCGTGCGGTATGTATGTGACCTCGCGGGGAATTGTTCTTCGGTGCCCCGGCGACGACGTCACGGTACTTGGCGATGTCAGGAATAGCCGCCTGGAGGAAATCTGGCACGCAAGCGAGAATTATGGCCGCAGGGGAACCTTCAATTGCAAATGTCCGCCGAAAGACGGAAAGACAATTCCGGCGGGACTTTACGAAAAAGTTTTGGCGAAACTTATGGAATATGGTTGAAAACAAATTTGGCTTACAACTTCTGTTGTCGGCTTTTTTTTTGCAAAAATTTTTGATAGAATAGACTAACTATATAAACATGGAAATTGAAAAAGATAAAATTTATTCGATATCGGAATTTGTTGCGTTCTTGAACGAGGATTTAAAGTGGATGAAAGCTAAGATAGTTGGAGAGGTGGGTGAGGCAAAGGCAGGTCCGACAGGACACATGTACTTTACGTTAAAGGATGAGAAGGACGGCTCGATGTTAAACTGCATAATGTGGAGCTCTAAATATAGGCTGTTTGGGATAACGCTTGAGCCAGGTAAAAAGATTGTAGCATACGGCAGTCCCAATATTTATGCTCAAAATGGCAGGCTTTCTTTTGTTTGCGACACGATTGAACTGGCGGGAGAAGGAGACATCAAAAAACAGTATGATGAATTAAAGAAAAAACTCGAGAAGGAGGGGCTTTTTGATGTTGCCAATAAAAGGCAAATTCCTAAATATCCTCATAAAATTGGAGTCATTACCTCAAAACAGGGTGCAGTTATACATGACTTTTTAAATAACATCGGAAAATTTGGTTTTGATATTAAAATGATTGACTCGAGGGTTGAAGGACAGGGCGCCGTTGAAGATTTATTGGCTTCGATACAAACATTCAGGAAAAAGGATCTGGACGTGTTGGTAATTATAAGGGGCGGTGGATCCATGGAGTCTTTGATGCCGTTTAACAACGAATTGCTTGTCCGCGAGGTTGTTGGATTCCCCGTGCCAGTGTTGGTTGGAATTGGACACGATAAAGATGTCCCGCTGGTGGCAATGGCCGCCGACAGGAGCGAATCTACACCTACAGCCGTGGCTAATTTATTGAACGAATCGTGGGAGCAGGCGCTTTTGATTTTGGAAAGGCGGGAGAGGGAAATTTTAGAGAGGTATGGGATGATTTTTAAGAAATACCAGAGAATAGAGAACAACGTCAAACTTTTTATGCAAAAGTTTCGTAGTAGTATAACCGGCCTTAGAACAAGGATAGAACTGTACAGCGGTGAATTTTTTTCCGGTTTTGAATCCTTGTCTATAAGGGTCGGTGAAAAATTGAAAAATACAGAGAAAAGCATAGAAAATAATAATCCCGAACGGTTGTTAAAGCTTGGATACAGCATAGCAACAATAAACGGAAAAATATTGAAAAATGTAAAAGATGCAAAAATTGGGGAAGATTTAGACGTTAAGGTTTTTGATGGTATAATAGTCTCAGAAATAAAAAATGTTAATAAAAAATAAATAAAAATGGAAATACAAAAAGATGAGTTTGGTCCGGAATATGTAATAAATATTTATGACCCCGAATTGAAAATGGAGGGTTTTTTAGTTATAGACAACACTGTTTTGGGGCCGGGAAAAGGCGGGATAAGAATGACTGAAAATGTCACGGCAGAAGAAGTTTTCAGGCTTGCAAGAACAATGACATTTAAAAACGCTTTGGCCGATTTGCCTTTCGGCGGAGCGAAAGCAGGAATAGTGTGGAAGGGCGGAAGCGATGAATTAAAGAAAAAATTTATCCAAAGTTTTGCCAGATCGATAAAACTTTTAACTCCTAAGAAATATATCGGGGCTCCTGATGTGCATACAGGAGAGCGCGAAATGCAGTGGTTTGTTGAAGCAACCGGAATTTGGAAGTCTGCAACAGGAAAACCGGCTAATTTGTGCATGAAATTATTCGGCGAGAAAGGAGAAAAATGCGGTATTCCTCATGAATATGGAAGCACAGGGTTCGGGGTTGCAAAAACTGCAGAAACGGTGGCTCAGATTCTGGGCATTAACATGGCCGGAGCCAGAGTGGCGATTCACGGATTCGGAAATGTCGGAACTTTTGCTTATAAATTTTTAACGCAAATGGGGGCAAAAGTTGTTGCCTTGGCCGATGCCGAGAGCACAATTTATCAGGAAGAAGGTTTTGACCATGTGATACTCGAGAAAATAATAAAGGAAAGGAAAATGTTAAAAGAGTATCCTTATGGAGAGAAAATATCCGCTGAAAAATTTTGGGAAATCCCAACTGATATTTTAATCCCGGCATCTGTCACAAATGTTATTAATGAAAAGAATAAAGACAAAATTAAGACAAAAATGATTGTTGAGGCGGGAAATATTCCGATGTCAGAGGATATTGAGAAAGAATTTCTTAAGAAGGGAATTTGGATAATTCCTGATTTTATTGCCAATGCGGGAGGAGTGATTTCGTCTTACGCGGAATATCGCGGGTATAATCCTAAAAGAATGATGGAGACAATAGAGAAAAAGATTGTGAAAAATGTTAAAATTATATTGAAGAAAAGCGTCAAAGAAAATAGGAATCCTAGGGATGTTGGTATGGAAATAGCCGTCGAGAGGATAACTAAAAAAGCAAAATCCAAATAAAATTAAGCTTTCAGGTAAAAAAGTAATATGAAAAATCAAAATCTGGGAACCAATTTAAAAAAACTGGAGGAGATTTCAGGATGGTTTGATAATAGGGAAGAAGTAGACGTAGAGGAAGGCCTTGAAAAGGTTAAAGAGGCCGTTATCCTGATAAAGGAAAGCAAAGAAAGATTAAAGCAGATAGAAAACGAGTTTGAAGAGATTAAGAAGGAGGTGGAATCAAACACCGATGCAAATAAATAAAGTTTTAAGCAATTCGGGGTGGTGGATCTTATCTGTCCTATCCTTAGTCCCTCTGGCGCTTTGGATAGTTGAATCACCTCTGGGTCTTAGGCTTTCCGGCACTCCTTTAATTTTAAGAAGTTTGGGAGACATTTCAGGTCTTTGCGGTATGGCAATGTTCTCTTTGGTTATGATTTTATCAGCCAGGTTGAGGTTTTTTGAAAAGTTTTTCAAGGGCATAAACGAATCATACATGGCTCATCATGTTTTTGGCGGTTTGGCATTTTGCTTTTTATTATTTCATCCTTTACTTCTTGTTTGCAATTATTTTTCTGTATCTTTTAGGGCGGCGGCATTATTCTTACTTCCAGGATCAAATTTTGCTCAAAATCTTGGTATCTATGGTCTTTTCGTAATGATAATAACGCTTGTCATTACTTTTTACACCAAATTAAAATATCAAATTTGGAAATTTACGCATAAATTTTTGGGCCTGGCATTTATATTGGCTTTCCTTCACACTTTTTTGATAGGGGGAGACGTTGCCACTAATCAGTATCTTAAAATATATCTCTTTGTTCTGGGAATCGGCGCAATAATTACTTATTTTTACCGGACTCTTTTTGCAGATTATTTCGTAAGAACTTTTGATTATGCAGTTAAGAATGTACAAGCCTTGCCTGATAAAATATGGGAAATAGGGTTTCATCCCAAAAACAAGGAAATAAAATTTAAGGCAGGCCAGTTTGCTTTTATAAAAATGTTCAGCAATGGGTTAACGAAAGAGTCACATCCATTTTCCTTCAGCTCTAATCCCGGATCCCCGCTGAGGATAGCCATAAAAGAACTGGGCGATTATACCAACAAAATAGGAACTCTAAAACCCGGTGACGCGGTGCAAATTGAGGGACCGTTCGGATCATTTGATTTCAGAAATTTTGAAAATAAAAAACAAATCTGGATAGCGGGCGGAATCGGGATAACTCCATTTCTAGGCATGATGAGGGATTTTAACGATGCGGACGCGGACTACAAAATTGACTTGTATTATTCGGTGAAGAATGATAGCTGTTTAGTTTTTAGCGGAGAGATTGAAGAAATAACTAAAAAATTTAAAAATATAAATGTTATTTTTTGGGTATCTGAAAAAAGAGGTTTTTTAAACGGAGAATCAATAAGAACGAATACGCCAAATTTACAGGAAAGAGACATATTAGTTTGCGGTCCCGGCCCGATGATGGCGGCGCTAGAAGGCCAACTTCTCAACCAGGGAATTAAAAAGAGTAAAATACACGCAGAAGAGTTTAAGCTTTATTAGTATTAATTATCCGGAAATATGGTAAAAAATTTAGTCACATTCTCATTAATGGTTTTTATATTTACGGTTGTCGCTATTTTAGGTTTGGCTGTGTTTCACGGGCAAAATAATACTGGTGCAATTCCAGCGGTACAGCAAAATTCAATAACAGCAACGATGATAAGCGCAACGGAGGTCGCACGACATAACACATCGGCAGACTGCTGGGTTATAATAAATAATAAGGTCTATAATGTTACAAGCCTGATCCCGGTGCACTCCGGAGGACCTAATCAGATAATTGCATATTGTGGAAAAGACGGAACGACGGCATTCGATACAAAGGACGGCAGGGGATCGCACTCTCAAAGGGCACAAAGCATTTTAAATAATTATTACGTTGGAAATCTTAACTGATAAGAATTTAATACAGAGATATCTTAAGGGTGACAGTGCGTCGCTTGATCTTTTGATAGAAAAATATTTTAAAATGGTATATGCCTTTGTATATAAAAACGTCGGCAGCGAGCCTGACGCCGAAGATATAACTCAGGAAGTTTTCGTTAAGGTTTGGAAAAATATAAAAAAATTTGACCAAAACAAGGATTTTAAGCCATGGGTGTTTCAAATAGCAAAAAATACATCGATTGATTTTTTAAGGAAGAGAAAAACTATACCATTTTCTAAATTTGAAAACGAGAAAGGGCAGAATCCGCTTGTTGAGAATATCGCCTCCGCTCCATTAAATCTGATAGAGAAAATAAGCGATAAGAAAACCGTACTTGGCGCATTGCAGGGACTTACCGAAAAAGAGCAAAAACTGATAAAAATGAGGCATATGGAGGGCTTAAGCTTCAGGCAAATTGCCGAAATTCTTAAGGAATCCATAAATACAATTAAAAGCCGGTACCGAAGAACCCTTTCATCGTTGCGGAGCCATATTAAGGGGAAATAGCTAAAAAGGGACCAAAATAAGTCGTTTGAACGTATTAATTTATAGATATACATGGACACACTAAAAATAGAGCCATCAAAAGAGCTGCTGCCCAGAATTTTAAAACGTATTCATAAAGAAGAGCGCGTTTTAGTTTTAAAGAAGATTATAATCTCATCCGCCGTGTTTTTGGGTTCATTGGCAGGTTTAATTCCTTCGGTAAAGATTCTGTTATCAGATTTCAGCCGATCGGGGTTTTTAAGTTTCTTCTCCCTTATGTTCTCTGACTTTTCAACTATAGCAAAGTATTGGCAAAGCTTTGCAATGATTTTACTGGAGACTTTACCCGTTATAAGCCTGGCATTGTTTTTGGCAGTTTTACTTACGTTCCTGCAGTCAATTAAATTTTTAACAAAAGAAGTCAGGACTATTATTAAAATTACAAACTAAAAAATATGACAATTGATGAGTTATTTCAATCAAAATTATTCAGAGGAATAATTTTGGCGATAATGGGCATAATAATATTTGTTTTCATTTTTGGACTGGGCGTTTTTGTGGGTACAAAAAGGGCTGATTTTTCTTTTAGATGGGCTGAAGAGTATCACAAAAATTTTGGCGGGCCGCAAAACGGTTTTTTCGGAAACATGATGGGTAATGAGTTCACCGATGCAAATGGAGTGTTTGGACAGGTTATTAAAATTGAAGGTCAAATATTGACAATCAAGGGACGCGACAACGTTGAAAAAAATATTTTGGTAACTGACGAGACCACAATTGTGTACCAGAAAAAAAATATAAAACTATCGGAAGTCAAAATAGATGAAAGCGTTATTGTTATTGGAGATCCGGATAACAACGGACAAATTCAGGCGGAGTTAATACGTGTTCTTCCCATGCCGCCGAAGAATCTGCCGATTGGCAATTTACCGGCATCTTTAAATTAAAATAAATATTACTAAAAAATATGGCAGATACTATAAAAAAAATCGCAATTGCAGCCAAAAATTTTATTTTAAAGCATAAAATAATAAGCCTGATAGTAATCTTATGTTTGATAGGCGCAGGATATTGGGAATATAAGGCATCTACTAACACCAGCGGGGAAACCAGGTATGTATTGGCGGCGGTTGCGAAGGGTACTATAACTTCCTCTGTGTCGGGAACCGGACAGGTTTCAGCATCCGATCAGATGGTTCTCTCTCCCGGATCGGGAGCATCGGGCAAGATTGTTTATCTGAACGCCGCTTCCGGTCAAAAAGTGGCCGCAGGAACTCTTTTGTTGCAGCTGGATACAACTGATGCGGAAAAAACAGTGAGGAACGCTCAATCTAATCTTGAGGCGGCTCAAATTGCTCTTCAGAAATTGGAAGGTGCCAGTACGCTTGCTGTTCCTAAAAATAAGCAGGATGCCATAGACGCATTAAACCAGGATTATCAATCCGGGTATAATACGGTTTCAAGTATTTTTACAGATCTGCCTAATGTGATGACGGATCTTCAAAATATTATTTATGGAAACACTTTCAATAATAACCAGCAAAATATAGATTTTTACACCGGGACCGCTTATACATATGATCAGACAGCCAGCCAATTTAAGGATAGTCTGGTTAGGTCTTATAAAATAGCCTCGGATGAATATACAACAAATTTCACCGATTATAAATCAACAACCAGATACTCTGATAACGCTACGGTTGATTCAATACTAAATGAAACATACAACACAACTAAAGATATCGCTCAGGCAATAAAGGACACCAATAATTTAATTGAGTTTTATAAAGACACCCTTGCAAAATTCAATATAAAGGAAAATTCAGTTGCCGATACGCAATTAGCAACAGTTAACAGTGATTCGAGCAAAACAAACACTGATCTTATAAGCCTGTTAAGCGCGCAAACCACGATAAAAAGCGACAAAGACTCTGTTGCAAACGCAGACTTAGATTTGCAATCTCAGGCTTTAGCGGTTCAAAATAGCCAAAATTCTCTACAGGATGCAAAGGATGCTCTGGCTAACTATTATATTTATGCGCCATTCGACGGAGTGGTAGGAGCTGTCAGCGTACAGAAGGGAGATACAATTTCTTCGGGAACATCCACTATAACCTTCATAACCCAAAAAGAATATACGACAATTTCTTTGAGTGAAATTGATGTTACAAAAATAAAAATGGGGGATAAAGCGGTTTTAACTTTTGATGCAATCAGCGGACTGACAATAGCCGGACAGGTTACTGAGATAGATACGATCGGAACCGTAAGCCAAGGAGTGGTAAGCTATAATGTTCAGATAACATTTGACACTCAAGATACAAGGATAAAACCGGGTATGAGCGTAAGCGCCAACGTTATCACGGATGTGCAACAAAACGTTTTGACTGTTCCTAACAGCGCAGTTAAATCAAAGAATGGAAATTACTATGTGTTAGTGCTGGATCAAAAACAAGACTTAAGCGGTAAGTCGGCCAGCCAAGGATTTACTTCTGCCACATTGCCATCTCAGAAAACAGTCGTGACCGGAGTCTCGGATGACACAAACACAGAAATAACCAGCGGACTGTCTGAAGGAGATCAAGTCGTCGTAAGGACAATATCTGGCGTTAAAACCACCACAGCCACGACTACAAGTTCAAGCACTACAAGAACTACAAGGCAAGCGACTCAGGCTTTAACGGGCGGCGGTCCTCCGGGAGGCTTCTAATTTAATAATTTATATATGATTGAAATTAAGGATATAGTTAAAATATATCAGACGGGATCAGTCGGATTTCAGGCCCTTTCCGGAGTAAGCTTCTCAATAAAAGACGGAGAGTTTGTTGCTATAATGGGACCTTCGGGATCCGGGAAATCAACTTTAATGCATATATTAGGGGCGCTGGACACACCTACAGCCGGAACCTATTTTTTAGACGGCAAGGATGTTTCAACCTTAAATGAAGATGAGCTTGCGGATATAAGAAAAAATAAAATAGGATTTGTTTTCCAGGCATTCAATCTTTTGCCCAGGGCGACAGCTGTGAGAAATGTATCGCTACCATTGGTCTATGCGGGTGTCGAGAAGGCAGAGCGCGAGAAAAGAGCAAGAGAGGCGCTAAAAGCAGCGGGACTGGACGAAGAATATTATACGCATCTTTCGAATCAGCTATCCGGAGGACAAATTCAAAGAGTAGCAATTGCCAGAGCATTGGTTAACGATCCGACGCTGATTTTGGCCGATGAACCGACGGGAAACCTTGATTCTAAAACAGGTGAAATAGTCTTGGAAACTTTCAGGAAGCTTAATAAGGAGCACGGAAGAACAATTGTTTTGATTACTCACGAGCACGATGTAGCCGAACATGCCGACAGAATTATAACCATAAAGGACGGACAAATCGTCAGCGATTCCAAGGATCATAAAAAAAGATAAAATATATAGTTATGAAATTATCTGATACATTGGAGGAAACATTTTTAGCGCTCTCATCAAATAAAGCCAGAACAGGGCTGACCATTTTGGGTATTGTAATAGGAATAAGCTCCGTAATAGTGATGGTTTCTGTGGGGCAAGGTGCAACAGGATCAATTCAGGCCAGTATAGAATCAACCGGATCTAATCTTTTGATGATAACGCCCGGCGCAGCAAGAAGCTTCGGATATTCTGTTCGTTCAGCCGGAGGAACCGCTCAATCTCTTACACTTAACGATGCCAATGCTATAGTGAGCCAGGTACCGTCAGTCCAGTATATGACGCCGGAGGTAACAGGCAGGTATCAAGTAGTCTACAAAGGGAATAATACAAATACATCGGTAATGGGTACCAGCGATACGTATCCTACTGTAAGAAATTTAAATATTGATCAGGGAGTTTTTATCACAACTCAAGACATCGATAACGTTTCCAGAGTAGCAGTCATAGGACCGACGGTTGTAACAGATTTATTTGGCACTGATGCAGTAGCAAGCGATGCGCTGGGGCAGACAATAAAGATTAATAAAATGGAGTTTAAGATTATAGGGGTTACGAAAGCCAAGGGTGGCAGCGGATTTCAAAATCAGGATGACAGAATTTATATTCCCTATACGGTTTCGCAAAGATATTTCACGGGTAATAAATACTTATCAGAAATTGACCTGCAAATAAGCAGTCCCGGTTTGATGACTGCCGCTCAAAATGACGTAACAAGCCTGTTGCTGGCTCAGCATAATATTGCCGACACAACACTTGCCGACTTTACCGTGCAAAATCAAGCGGATATATTATCAAGTATATCAAGCGTGAGCCAAACATTAACAATTTTATTAGGAGCAATCGCCGGAATTTCTTTGCTTGTCGGAGGAATCGGAATCATGAATATGATGCTTACAACGGTCACGGAAAGGACAAGGGAAATTGGATTGCGCAAAGCTATAGGGGCAAAAGCAAAAGATATAACGACTCAGTTTTTGACAGAAGCCGTTGTCCTCACATTCACAGGCGGATTAGTCGGGGTTTTCCTGGGGTGGATAATCTCCTGGGGAATTAAGTATTTTAATTTATATCAGACACAAGTTTCTTTATTATCCATAATCTTAGCGGTAGTTGTTTCGGCCGCAATCGGAATTATCTTCGGATATTACCCGGCTAAACGGGCCGCTAAACTAAATCCAATCGAAGCATTGCGATACGAATAGATATAAATCAAATAAATAGTATATAATAATATAAACATAAAAAATAAAGCACATGAGTAAAACGTCAAAAATAGTTTCAGCGGTGATTATATTGTTAGTCGTAGCCGGAGCTTCATTCTATTTCGGAATGAACTACGGCAAAAGCCAGAGCCGGCCTGCATTTTCCGCTGCAAATTTTTCCGCGCTAAGAGGAAGCAGAAATGGCGCGAATGGAGCCAACGCAACATCCGGAAGCATTATAGCTAAAGACAGCAACAGTATAACATTGCAACTTCCTAATAACGCCGGATCGAAGATAGTATTTTATTCGCCGACAACTCAAATAAACGAATTTGCGACCGGCACCGCGGACGATCTTAAAACCGGAGTATCTATAAGCGTTATGGGAACTACAAATTCCGACGGCAGTGTGACTGCTAATTCAATTCAAATAAGACCTGCGGGCCAAAATCCCGGAACAAATCAGCCGGCACCCGCTCAATAGAAATATAAAGATAACTTATGAATAAGACATCAATATTAATTATCGCAGTAATATTAATTATAATAGTTGTAGGTATTTATTTCTTGTTTCAGCCAAAGGCTAAAATTAGCCAAAGCAAGCAAAATGTAAATAGCAATCCGATCGGCAATTCTGCCGGTATTTCTACGGACAACTCTACAAGTTATATTCAAGGAATGAAAATAGAAATCTTAAAACAGGGGACAGGTGAAGGCGCAAAAGTAGGTGATAACGTAGTAGTAAATTATACCGGCACCTTAACCGACGGCACAAAATTTGATTCAAGTCTTAACCCGGGCAGAACTCCATTTCCGTTTACATTGGGAGTATCCAGTGTAATCCAGGGATGGCAGTTGGGAGTTGCAGGTATGAAAGTGGGAGAAAAGAGACGCCTCACAATACCGCCAGAATTAGGATATGGCTCACAAGGAGCAGCCGGAGTAATACCGCCAAATGCAACATTAATGTTTGATATCGATATGTTAAGCATCAATTAACATAATATCTGCAAAAAAACCGAGGAAAACTCGGTTTTTTGTTTGGTTGACAAAATCCATATATTTGGTAATATAATTTATTGTTTAGTTCGGTCTTTGACAATCAAAGGAGCAAAAATGGACAGAGTGATGTTGATGAAAAAGTGGGCACTAATATCGGTTTACGATAAAACGGGCGTTGTGGACGATGCCAGGCGGTTGGTGAAAATGGGTTGGAGCATTCTCAGCTCAGGCGGAACAGCAGAATTTTTGGCTTCGGCGGACATTCCGGTTAAAGATGTGGCGGAACTGGTAGGCGGAGGCGCAATTCTTGGCCATAAAGTGGTCACGCTATCTCGTGAATTACATGCCGGCCTGTTGGCGGATCCTTCAAAACCGGAAGAGCTGGCGGAGATTGAAAGGCTGGGCATCCCGTTTATCGATCTTGTACGTTGTGATTTTTATCCGTTAGAGGATGCCACGAAAAAACCTAATGCCACTACCGCCTCGGTTCTGGAAAAAACCGATATCGGGGGCCCCTGCATGGTTCGTTCCGGTGCCAAAGGTGGCCGCATCGTAGTCTGCAGAAAAATTGACATGGACCGCGTTCTGCAGGAGCTGGAACAATTTGGAGATCTATCGTCCGGCTATCGGCAAAAACTTCGCGCGAGAGCTGAAACGGAAGTAGCGGAATACGTTGCTATCTCGGCGGCATTTCACAGAAGCTGTTGCGTCCTCGACTGATCAGTTATTAAAGGAACGAAGAATGCCTGTCATGAATATCAAGCTGTCAGCCCCGCCTTACGCTATCGATGCGCTCGAGCCTTTTATTTCGGTCCGTTCGATGAGTCTTCACTATTGGAAAATCCATCAAGGGCACGTGGACACCGTAAACAGGCTTGCGGATAACCCGCAACTGTCAGGGAAATCAATAGAACAGCTGATACGGGAAGGCAAGGGTGGAACGCGCCTGCTTGATAATGCTGCGCAGGTATGGAACCACGATTTCTTTTGGAAGAGTATGAAGTGCGGGGGTGGCGGTCGCCCCAATGAGCAGCTATTGAAAATGATTGAACGATCATTTGGAAGTTTGGATTGCTTCAAAGAGGCGTTCGTTCTAGGGGGTGTGTTGCAATTGGGCAGTGGATGGGTTTGGCTCATACAAGAAGGCTCGCAACTGGAGATTATCAGTACCTCAAATACGGACACTCCGTTAGCGCACGGCCAAAACCCATTGCTGGTCTGCGATTTGTGGGAACACGCTTACTACCTGGACTATCAAAACCGTCGCAGGGATTTTCTTCAAATGTTTGCAGACCATCTGATAAACTGGAACTTTGCCGTGTCGCAACTCAAGGGCAAGGCAAGCCTCCCGTAGAAACACTTTTTTATAAAGCTAGGACGCTGGAACATGCGTTTCTGGCTCTTTTTTTGCAGAAAAATGAGACTATGGTGGCTATTGACACGAAGCCATATCCGCGATATAATAGATTATCTAATAGTTAGGTAATCTAACTATATATTTCACATGGAAACCAACGAAAAACTATTGTCTGCCATATTCAATGTGGGCAGATTAATAAGAGAGGAGATTCACGCGAGCAACTGCTTAGCGGACTTTACGCATGCGGAAATAGAAGTTTTAAAGTTTCTTCAGGGCAAAAAGAATACGACCATGAAATCTATAGCTGATTATCTTCATATAAAACCGTCTTCAACAACTTCTACAATTGATGTTTTGGTAAAAAGGGGGAGTATTAAAAGGGTGGCAAGTGCTAAAGACAGAAGAGTAGTATATATAGAACTTACGTCAAAAGGGTTGAAATCTTTGCAAAAAAAGTATAAAAATATACATAAAACAATGGGAAAAATATTCGGAGGGTTAAGCGATAAAAATAAAAAAACTTTAATTAAAATATTCGAAAAAATCCATGCAGAAAATACATAAAAAATTAACAATAGCCGTTATAGTAATACTGGCAATCGGAGCTGCGGCCCTATTATACTTTTTATTCAGCAGGAACTCTAAACCAGGCCTATCTTCAGTTGAGGCAAAAAACGGAAACATAACCGAACAGGTTAATTTATCCGGACAGGTGAAAGCCTCGCAGGGAGTTGATCTGGCATTTGAGTCTCAAGGAAAAATTGTCGCTAATTACGTTAAGGTTGGCGATAAAATCTATGCAGGACAGCCGCTTTTGGCAATTGACAGTTCTGTACTGCAATCCCAGTTAAAGCAGGCACAGGCCCAATTAGACGCTTTAAACATCGATACAGTAAACAGCAAGGCGGCTGCAAGCTTGCAGACACTTTATAGCACAGCCTTAAGCGCAGCCCAACGATCTGTCACAACCGCAAAAAATATTCTAATTACGGTTTCTGACATACAATTTAATCATTTTTTAGGGCAAACTCCGGAAAATGCCGTATTGCAAAACGCAAAGGCGAAGGCGGTATATTCTTTATTGGGTCAGGCAAATGCGGAGCTTTGGACATCTCAAAATATTGCCCAGCTGAACGGAGGCGCCTACGGCTCGGTTCAATATGCAATAAATAATCCAACTCAGAATGATATTGATATGGCTCTTATGCAAGTGCAAACGTCGTTGCAGGACATTAGTAGCCTAGCTAATGCAGTGCCGATTGATTCCTCTTTAACCGCAGTAGAAAGAGCCAGTATTAATTTAGCCGAAGCGAATGTAGATTCAGAAATTATAACCACGTCCGCAAACATACAGGCAATTTCGGCTCAGAAGGTTAATAATTCTGCCGTAGTATCGACTACAAACGCGCAGATAGAGGCTGCAAGCGCAGCGATTGATGCCATAAAAACACAAATTTCAAAAACAGTTATAACTTCATTATTTGACGGTCAGGTTGATAAAGATGACGCCATTGTGGGGCAGATTGTAAATCCCAATGTTCCGGTTGTCACAATTTCCAACAATAATTTAGAAATAGACACCAGCATACCGGAAGTTGATCTTTCAAATGTAAAGATAGGCGGAGATGCAAACGTTACGCTGGATGCATTCGGTCCTAACACTACTTTTCCTGCAACAATACTTTCCGTCGATTCAACTCCGACTGTTATAAACGGAGTTTCAGCTTACGGAGCAAGATTAAAGTTTAAAACGTACAACAGCACCATAAAGCCCGGCATGACGGCGAACATAACGGTGATCTTCGACACTCATTCGAATGTTCTGGTAATCCCTAAATCAGCTGTAATACAAAATAACGGTAAATATTTTGTTGTGTTAGACCAGGGAAAATCACAAAAAACAACAAGAGAAATAACCGTAGGGCTTCAAGATGGTAAAAACATTGAAGTGCTCTCGGGGTTAAAAGCGGGGGATAAAGTATTCGCATACTAAATTTAAAAGTAAAATTATGGCAGAAAATTTAGAAACAACAGAAAAAAATATTTTAAAAAACACCAGAAACAAAATAATTGCAGTAATTTCTTTTGCTGTAATAGTATTTGGCGGAGTCGCCGGGTTTATATATTGGAGCGTAGAGTCCAGCAGAGTTTATGTGGAAAATTCTACGGTATCAACCACGGTGATCAACTTATCTACGACGGCAGGAGGAACCCTTCAGGAGGTTTTCGTTAACGTCGGAGATCAGGTAAAGATGTCTTCACCGGTCGCGAGAATAGGAAATGAATTGATAAAAGCTAAATCTGACGGCCAGATTCTGTCTATAAATACAAACATTGGAGCATCTTTCACGCCCGGGCAGACAGTTGCAACTATGATAAATCCAAACGACCTCAGGGTTGTAGGACAGGTTCAGGAGGATAAAGGCCTGAAAGATATAAGAGTTGGCCAGGAAGCTATTTTCACAGTTGATGCTTTCGGTTCTAAGCAATATTCCGGTATTGTTGACCAAATAAGTCCGACATCTAATGCCGGAGATATAGTCTTTAATATATCTGATACAAGGCAGGAGAATAATTTCGACATTAAGGTTCGATTTGATATAAACCAATATCCTGAACTAAAAAATGGCATGTCAGCCAAACTTTGGATATACAAATAAATCTGTTCTAAATAATGATTGACGAGACTCATAAAAATTTTAAGTGGCTTGTCCTGCTTACGGTAATCATCGGTACTTTTTTAGGCAGGCTGGATCAGACAATAGTAAATTTGGCTTTGCCTAAAATTATTACTGATTTCAGAATAACGGTCACTTCAGCCAGCTGGATCGCAACCGCGTACATTTTAGCCAACGCGGTTTTTGTTCCCATTTGGGGAAAGCTTGGAGATACTATAGGCCGAAAAAGAGTTTACCTCTGGGGATTCGGAATTTTTATTTTCGGCTCCGCATTAGCCGGATTCGCTTGGAATTTAAGCTCAATGATTGTTTTTAGGATTATCCAGGCGATAGCAAGTTCCGCCGACTATCCAACAGCAATGGCAATTTTGGCTGTTACATTCAGCCACGGCAAGGAAAGGGCTCAGGCCCTGGGATTATGGTCGGTGTCTTTTGCGGCCGCTTCTGTTTTCGGTCCGCTTATCGGAGGCCCCATGATTGACCTGTTCGGCTGGAGATCTGTATTCCTTTTAAACATACCAATAGGAATCATCGGAACGATAATGGCTATTATTTTTATCAGAGAGTCTGTGTCAGAGCATAAAACTACGCAGTTTGACTGGTGGGGAGCAATAACTCTTGGCATAGCTCTTTCGTCTTTGGTATTGGTACTTGATCAGGGAAGCATATGGGGCTGGTTCGCCGGCTATAGCATGATTTGCTATATTGCAACCGTTATATTCACTATGGTATTTATACTCATAGAATCTAAAGTTGCCGAACCGATTGTTGACCTTAAGTTTTTCAAAAACAGCGTTTTCGTAAATACAATCGTCAACAACTTTGTTGTCTTTATGGCGCTCATGGGCGCGGTATTTTTGATACCAATTTTCGTTGAAACATACCTGGGATATGACGCGACAAAAACCGGTTACGTGTTTATACCAATGGCGTTTTTTATGGTAATCTCGTCGGCAATAGGAGGAAGCTTAACAGGAAAATTCAAACCCAAATATATTATTTTCACCAGTACTTTTATTGCCGCCATAGGAGTTTATCTTTTTGTGTTCCTTGATCCGAGGTCAACAATTTGGAGCGTTATTATCCCTCTCTCGGTAATGGCATTCGGTTTAGGGCTTGGAATGTCCCAACGTACAAATGTGATAACCGTTGTTGTTCCAACCGAAGAAATGGGAATCGCTTCATCTATATTAGCTTTAGGCAGAAACATAGCAGGATCTTTTGGAATTGCAATTTTTGGAACAATCTTAACCGATTCAACAAAAAGGAATGTTTTAAATACCGCCTATCACAGCGCAATAAATGTTTTGAATCCGGTAGCTTACCAGCAGGCCGTACAACTAATTATCCTAAAAGCGCAAATAGATGCCTATAAGCCGGTTTTTATCACCGCTTCCATTTTATTATTTATAGGTGCAGGATTATCCTTGCTGATAAATGTCTCAAAAGAAAAAATGCAACATGGACATAAAGTTGAAGACTTTGTTGAAGTTTAATCGACGAGTGGTATAATGAGTTTAATAATATTAATATTATTAAATTATTTAAAAAAATGTTTTTCGCAATCATATTTATAGCGATAGGCGTAGCATTATTACTTAATGCAATGGGTTTGCTCAGCGGAGGTTTTTGGGGAGTTTTTTGGGCGGTTGTATTTATTGCCGTCGGAGTAAGAATGTTGCGCAAAGATACTTGCTTAACTTGCGGATGGGACGTTTGGCAAGGTAAAATTCGCGATAAAATGAATGGAACTTCATGCGGACCATGCTGTGAAGAGGATCATGGAGCTGAAGCAAAACCAAGAAGAAAGAATAGCGTAGAAAAATAAAAAATATAAAAAGTCGCCGAAAGGCGATTTTTTTGTTTAGCATATTTTATATACAAAATATATAAAAGGCTGTAAAATGAAGCAAATATAAAAAATACACAAAATATGGAAGATAATAAACCTGTAAAAGTAAATAAGAATGTTTTTTACGTCGGCCTTCTAAGTTTTTTCGGCGGGATAAGCCAAGATATTTTCACTCCGATTTTGCCCATCTATCTAACCACTGTATTGGGCTTCGACAAGGCGATAGTCGGTGTGGCCGAAGGAGTTGTGGGCGCCAGCGTTTATTTTTTTAGAATTATTTCGGGGTTTCTTTCCGATAAATTTAAAAAACAGAAACCGCTGATTTTTCTGGGATATCTTTTATCAATGGTAAGCAGACCGTTGTTAGTCTTACTTACCTCAATTGGTGGCGTTATCGGATTAAGGATTCTTGATGGTGTCGGAAAGGGGATTAAAGACCCGCCAAAAGATGTCTTAGTTGCAGGTTCGTCTGAAAAGGCCGTGCGCGGAAAAAGTTTCGGCGTAGCCAGAATGCTGGACACAATGGGTTCGGTTGTCGGACCGTTGGTTCTTTCCGTACTGCTTTATATATTTAAAGATAGCAGTACTCTTTACCATAACATTTTGCTTTTTACTGCTATCCCGTTAATAATAACTCTTTCGTTAATATTTAAACTTAGGGAAATACCGAAAGCGGAATTGAAAAAAATTGAAGTCCCCGAAGCAAAAGGAAAACTTCCCGCAACATTTTATATCTTTATTGCAATCGTAATTGTCTTTACGTTGGGAAATTCATCTGATGCATTCTTGATTCTTCGTGCCAAGTCTGTCGGCGTATCGTTATTAGCTATTCCTCTGGTAATTGCGTTGTTCAATCTTGTTTATGCGGGGGCTGCAATACCATTTGGATCCCTGTCAGACAGAATCGGCAGAATTCCCACATTAACAATCGGCTGGGCGGCATTCGCGCTGGTTTATCTGGGATTTGCACTAGTCTCGCATGCAATTTTTATATGGTTTTTGTACGCGTTATACGGAATCTACTGGGCAACAAGCGAGGGCGTTTCCAGGGCCCTATTGGCTGACTTGGTAAACCCGGATCATCGCGGCCGGGCATTTGGAATTTATGGAATGGCCGTTGGGCTCACGACACTGCCTGCAAGTTTATTAGCGGGGGTTTTATGGGACAAATTTGGCGCAGCCGTACCATTTTATTTCGGAGCGGCGATGGCCGGCATAGCTCTTGTTGCTTTATTAATTTTTTCAAAAAAGATAAACACGGCTAAATAAGATTTTCAATATAACTTTAAAAGACGCCAAATAAGCGTCTTTTAAGTTGATTTTTATTAGAAAAAATAGCAATATAATAGCATAAGTTCCGGGACGAAGCTCCTTTACCGGAGTACTCCATGCCACACGGGTGAGGTTGTGGGTTCAAATCCCTCCGTCCCGACCAGCTATTTTACAAACAACCCTGTCATTGACAATATTTGTATAAAGTGATAGGGTTTATTTAGCACTTTTTAGTAATAGCTATTAGTTATGGAAACAATGTCTGGCGAGAAGCTGAGACAAGAAAGGAGACACCGCATGGATCATCGGTACACGAGTTACATTACGACGATCTGATCTGGCCGCCGGCCCGAGGATTTCCCAGCCTACAAGGCTGGCTGAGGATTATCCTCACAGATTCTGAAAGTGAAAGGATAGTGGGATGAAGAATCCGCGTAAGCTCTACGGGATTAATACCCCACGACGGCACACCGAAAAGGCCGGTGTAAGCTGTCGGGACCGAAGTTCCAAACAACCAACGAAAGAGGCCCATAGGCAGTCAGGTGGGTAATTCTACCTCAGGCTGTTAGGCCAAAACCGCGCCATTTCGGCGCGAAGAGAAGGGTGGTGCAAGGTGGCCCCATACTATTAGCTCCGTTTTGCGGGGATGTATCCAATTAGTAACGCTGGAAATGTCCCCGCTTTTTTTATTATATTTTTTATCACTCTTGACATCAGACTGATAATCTAATAATATTAGTTATCACTAAAAATATTTAAGTGCCAATGCTGACAGAAAGACAAAAAAAATTACTAAATTTTCTGGTCAAGGAATACATTTGTACGGCCGGACCGGTAAGCTCTAAGACTTTGAAAAAAGTCGTTGATTTGGATATTTGCGGAGCGACAATAAGAAACGATTTACAAGCTTTAATGAAAGAGGGGTTTATTATACAACCGCACACATCGGCCGGAAGAATACCCACTAAAAAGGCTTATAAGTTTTTAGCTGAAAGAGCGACGGTACAAAATGAAAGCGAGTTTGCCGATTTTATTGTGCGACAAATAAAAGACGCTCATAAGCAAATAGCCGAGGAGCTAAGGCTTGCAGAAGAGCTGATGAAGTCTTTGTCGCAGGCATCTACCGCATTGAGCATAAATAGAGTTCCCAAAAAAGACGACTTATTTGAAATTTTAACAATTTTAGGAACCTCAAGGCCAACATACAATAAAAATATAGATATTATAAATAAAATAATTAAACAGTTCGAAAATTTCTAAAAAATGGAAGAAGATAAAAAAATAGATGAGAAGGATGAGACTAAAAAACAACTGGAAGAGGCAAAAGCAAAATGCGAGGAATATTTAAACGGGTGGAAGAGGGAGCGCGCTGATTTTATAAACTATAAGAAAAGCGAGTCAGAAAAAATGGGCGAATTGGTAAAATATGCCAACGAAGACATAATTTTAAAAATAATTCCCATTTTAGACAATATTTATCTGGCAGAATTGCATGTTCCCGAAGAATTAAAGGGTCATCAGTGGATAAAAGGCTTTAATCATATAAAAGATCAACTTAAAGATTTCCTAAAAAAAGAGGGCATCGAGCCTATCGAGACCAATGGAAAGTTTGATCCAAGTCTGATGGAAGCAGTTGATGAGGTAGAACGTCCCGAAGGTTGCCTGGTATCGGGTGTCGTTGTTGAAGAAGTCCAGCGCGGATATACAATGAACGGCAAAATCATCAGAGTAGCCAAAGTAAAAATAAGTAAATAATAAAAAATAACTAAAAAACATATGTCAAAAATATTAGGAATCGATTTAGGAACGACGTTTTCGGCCATGGCTGTAGTTGAGTCTGGCGAAGCAAAAATAGTAGAAAATAAGGAAGGAGCAAGAACAACTCCGTCTATTGTGGCAATCACAAAATCAGGAGAAAGAGTGGTTGGCGTTTTGGCTAAAAGACAAGCTGTCACAAACCCAAGAAACACAATTTTTTCTGTTAAGAGATTAATTGGAAGAAAGTTTACTGACGCTGAAGTTCAAAGGGACAAGAAAAACCTTCCATATGAAATCAGGGAATCGGCTGACGGCGGGGTGGATGTTAAAATGGGAGACAAGTGGTTAAATCCTGCTGAAATTTCGGCAATGATTTTGCAGAAACTGAAAGCGGATGCAGAAGCCAAAATTGGAGAAACAATTACAGAGACAATTATTACATGCCCGGCATATTTTGATGACTCACAAAGAAAAGCCACAAAAATTGCAGGAGAAATCGCGGGCTTTAACGTGAAAAGAGTTATTAACGAGCCGACAGCAGCTGCCTTGGCCTACGGATTAAACAAAAAGAAAGACGAAAAGATCTGCGTTTATGACTTTGGAGGAGGAACTTTTGATATTTCCATTTTGGATGTTGGAGCCGACACGGTTGAGGTGAAAGCAACCGGCGGAGACACACATTTGGGCGGAGATGACTTTGACCAAAGAATTATGGACTGGGTTGTGAAAGAATTTAAAAAAGATAACGGAGTTGATTTGCAAAAAGATAATTTGGCTTTGCAGAGAATAAAAGAAGTGGCCGAAAAAGCAAAAATAGAGTTGTCTTCAAGCTTGGAGACAGAAATTAACCTTCCATTTATAACTTCTGACCAAAACGGACCAAAACACTTGCTTTTGAAGTTAACCAGAGCCCAGCTTGAGGATATGGTTGGCGATTATCTTGATAAATCTATTGAATTGGTGAAGAAAACAATGAAGGAGGCCGGATTGGAGCCGAAAGATATAAACGAAATTGTGCTGGTTGGAGGACAAACAAGAATGCCAAAAATGCAGGAAGTAGTTAAAAAATACTTCGGCAAGGAACCAAACAAGGAAGTAAACCCTGATGAGGTTGTTGCAATTGGAGCAGCCATTCAGGGCGGAATTATGCAAGGAGAGGTAAGGGATGTTTTATTGCTGGATGTGACCCCATTGTCATTGGGAATAGAAACCTTTGGCGGAGTGGACACTATTTTAATTGCAAAAAATACAACTGTGCCTACTGCTAAAACCCAGATATTCTCAACGGCCGCTGACAGCCAGACATCTGTTGAAATCCATGTTTTGCAGGGAGAAAGACCGATGGCTCAGGATAATAAAACCTTAGGAAGATTTTTATTGGACGGAATTCCACCGGCACCGAGAGGCACTCCGCAGGTTGAGGTATCTTTCGACATTGATGCCAACGGAATTTTGAATGTTTCGGCAAAAGACAAAGCAACCGGAAAAACTCAGTCTATAAAAATTGAGGGTTCTGCCGGAATTTCCAAAGAAGAGGTTGAAAAGATGAAAAAGGATGCAGAATTGCATGCTTCTGAAGACAAAAAGAAACAGGAGATGATAGAAGTCAAAAATACAGCCGATGCAATGGTTTATACTTGTGAGAAAACCCTAAAAGATGCCGGGGACAAAATTAAGCCTGAAGACAAGAAACAGGTGGAGGATAAAATAAATGTCTTGAAAGAAGCGCAAAAGAGTGATAATATAGAAGAAATTAAAACAAAGACCAAAGACCTGTCTGAAACAATTCAAAAAATTGGCGCAGAACTCTACAAACAGGAACCAAAACCAAACCCGGAAGAAAAGGATCTACCGAAAGATGGCGATGAGCCTAAGGCAGAAGAAGGGAAGTATACAGAAAAGAAATAGTCATTTTAATTAGACACTTGAAAAAATGGATTACTACGAAGTTCTTGGGGTGCAGAAAACTGCCACTCAAGATGACATAAAAAAAGCATTTCACAAGCTGGCGCACAAATATCACCCCGATAAAGGCGGAGATGAAAAGAAATTCAAAGAGATAAATGAAGCGTACCAGGTCCTTTCGGACACAACAAAACGCGCTCAATATGACCAATACGGCAGAGTTTTTGAGGGAGGACAGGGCGCAGGCGCCGACCAGGGATTTAATTGGGCATGGGGAAATGGAGCACAGGGTGAAAATGTTGAATTTGATTTTGGAGATATCGGAGATGTATTTGAAGAATTTTTTGGCGGAGGATTTGCGGGTGCCCGCAGAGCAACCAAAAAAGATGCCAGAAAAGGAAAAGATATACAGGTTGATATTGAAATAGCATTGGAAAGAACGCTTAAAGATTCTGTTGAAAAAGTTAATCTGACAAAACAGATTACCTGCAACAGATGCCAAGGGGTCGGAGCAGAGCCGGGAACAAAAGTAAAAGAATGCTTTTCCTGCAGAGGAACCGGACAGGTTCAACAGGTTAAGAAAACAATCCTGGGATCTTATACGACTTTGGCAACTTGTCCTGAGTGCAAGGGCGAAGGAACAATTCCGGAGAAGCCATGTAATGTATGTAAGGGTGAAGGCAGAACAAAAGGGCAAGAAACCATTGAAATAAATATCCCGGCGGGAATTGATACTAACCAAATCATAAGAGTTGATGGAAAGGGGGAGGCGGGAAAGAAAGGAGCGAAAGCAGGGAACTTGTTTGCCAGAATATTTATAAAACAACATCCTGTATTTGAAAGAAAAGGAGACGACCTGTTTACTGATGTGGAAATTACTTTTTCGCAAGCTTCATTGGGAGACAAAATAGAAATGAAGTCTTTGGAAGGAACGGGAATCATATTGGAGGTACCAGCAGGAACTGAGTCAGGGAAAATTTTAAGAATATCAGGCAAAGGAATCCCGCATTTTGGAGGATACGGAAGAGGTAATTTATACATTGATTTATTGGTAAAAACTCCAAAAAAATTATCGAAAAAGCAGAAAGAGCTAATTGAAGAGTTGAAAAAAGAAGGCCTTTAAAATTTAAAACACTTTTGCGAAAGCAGAAGTGTCATGCTCCTGTAGCTCAATGGTAGAGCAGTAGCCTTTTAAGCTATTGGTTCCGGGTTCGAGTCCCGGCGGGAGCACAATCTAAAAATATAGGTACTTAACATGTCCTATATTTTTTTATACCGGGGCTCGAACCCACAAGGTGGGGTCGGGAGGAAGATATTCCTCCCGTGTAGGAAATTTTCAAATGACCCAAAGGGTACCCCGGTTTTGAAAAAGCGAGCCGAGCGAGCGATGGGTTCTAGGCCGAAGGCCGGAGTCCCGGCGGGAGCACAAATTAGACACCTCGAGAGGGGTGTTTTAGCTTGCATAAAGGTTGGCGATTATCTATTGACTTTTCTTCTTGAAATGATATAATATGAGTATTAAGAAAATTTAAGCATTACCACAAGAACATGACAATAATAAACAAATTAATTACCGCAGGCATCTTCCTAGCAATGATGTTTGTTTTTGCGTTGGCGATACCGGGCGTAGTTCAAGCTCAATATAGCTGCAATTATCACTCATATGAGCGATGCATGGGGAATAACCTCTATTGGTATGACTCCTGCGGAAATGCTCAGGATTTAGTCCAATATTGCCAAAATGGATGCTACAATAACGCATGCCAAAACAATTATAATAATTACAACAACTACAACAACAACAATAATTACAATTCCACCACCTACAACGGTTACGGATCTTGCACCTACCATGCCTACAAGCTTTGCATAGGTAGCAACGTTTATTGGTACGACTCATGCGGGACTCAACAGGACCTTATTGCGACCTGCAGCGCGGGACAAACATGTAACGACGTAAACAACCCGGCCTCATACGGACAATGCACTACACCTGTACAAAATTACAATCCGCCGGCTAACAACTATACAGCTCACGCCAGAACAGCCTGTTCCGGAAACTCAATTGAGTGGTTTGACTCGCTTGGAGCCGCCAGCGGTTTATATAAAAACTGCCAGGATGCCAATACCTGCACACTCGACTCTTGTTCTGCCGACAAATGTTCTAATATTCTAAAATGCGACGGAACTACCTGCGCCACAGGATCGGCTGATTTTAATACCTATTGTGCGACAGCTCCGGCACCGGTTCCGGTTGTCCAAACACATTGCGGCAATGGACTCTGCGAAACGACCATTGGAGAAACAAATGCAAACTGCCCAAGCGATTGTAAAATAGCCGGCACGACCGCATTATCCGTTTCATTTTTTTCAAAACAGGATTCAAGCTCAGACCAATGGCAGAAAACAGCTCAGGTTCCGTCCGACAGCCAGATATATTTTATGATTTCTGTGGTTAACAACTCGGCAACTCAGGCCGATAACGTGGTAATTTCCGCTAACATCCCAAACGAAATTTCTTCTCTTGGAAACCTACAACTTAACGGAGTTCCCGTAACTGGAGATATAGTTTCCGGAATTGACATCGGCTCGATAGCCCCGTCTGTAACGAAATCGGTTACCTTTGAGGGAAAAACACAGACAATTTCAGCAAGCGCCACAAAACAAGCGACGGCCACCAGCAACGTTTCGGGGGCGACGCAGTCAGATATAATATCAATCAGTCTTATTCCTGCAACCGCCGCAATACCTGCCGCAGTCTCTAAGGCTCCGGCAACATCAGGCTTCTGGGGATTTTTAGGAAAATGGTACTTATGGATTTTAGGAGCGCTAGTACTCATATTCCTATTTATAATGGTATTCAAACGATTTTCTTCAGACGTATAACTAGCACATAAACAAACAGCCCGTAGACTTTAATAGTTACGGGCTGTTTTAGTGAAATTTTATCTACGTTTAACCTGTCGAGGCGCAAAAAAAGAACCCCTTAGACATTTAGGGGCTATATTAAATTATCTGATCTTTAAAACCATGGCCACAGGCAAAGCAGCCGTGCCAAAATTTTGGCTATTAAAGTATCAACCCTTTTACCTCTGAGGTTAAGGGAAATTTTTTCTTCGCCCTTAAAGACCGTGGCGATACCGCCGATATGCATGCGTGCGTAATCGTACCGCTCCGGATAAAGAGGCGTCCCATCTTTACGGATATGAAGCCAGCCATTATCGTTTCTAGCCACTGCTAAACCGTATTTGGAAAATAATCCGACAAACGGATAGATATCTGCCAACTCCTCTATTGTTCTCTCTCTCATACAGGCTCCTTCGGGGGTTTTATTGTCAGTGAACTGCTTGTTTTTTAACATATTGATACATCAATGTCAACGTCTTTAAATATAGCAGAAAATTGGTTATTATGAACTATTAAATAATAGCGACAAATGATTGGAATTTTTGACTCCGGTGTAGGAGGCTTAACCATCGTCAAAGAAATTTTTAAGTATCTGCCCGAGTATCAAATAATCTATTTTGGAGATACTGCGCGTCTTCCTTACGGCACAAAGGGAGCTTCTTTCGTTAAAAAATATTCCGAGAAAATAACAGACTGGCTTTTACATAAAAAGGCGAAGATCATTATTATTGCCTGCAACACCTCCTCGGCTTGGGCATCAGATACGCTGAAGAAAAAGTTTAAACCGACTCCAGTTTTTGAGATGATAGCCCCGGCGGTGGAAGAGGCATTATATACCACAAAAAATAAGAAAATAGGAATTATCGGAACCCCGGGAACAATAAAGAGCAATGCATATCAAAATAAGTTGTTAAAGGCTGATCCAACCTTAGAAATATTTTCCCAGGCGTGCCCTTTGTTTGTGCCGCTGGTGGAAGAAGGGCTATTGGATGATAAAATAACCATAGAAATAATAAAAAAATACCTGGACCCGCTAAAAGACAAAGGAATAGATACATTAATTTTGGGCTGTACTCATTATCCGTTATTGAAAAGTGTGATTGAAAATACTATTGATTCCGGCATTAAGGTTATAAACCCGGCAGAAAGTTTGGCGAAAGAGGTTAAAAAATATCTGGAAAATAACCCGGCCATGGCGAAAAAAATAAAAAAGGGGATTGAACATAAATTTTTCTTTTCCGACGAACCATACAACCTGGAAAAAATCAGCCATCTTTGTTTCAACAAGAAAATTATTCCGATAGTGAAAGACCCTTTTAACGTTTAGACATATGATTAAAGCTGTAATATTTGACTACGGAGGGGTGATAAAGGTAATGCATCCGATTTCAATGGACATAGCTACGATTTACAATATATCGGAGGAAGCGGTAAGCGAAGCCAAAAAAAGGACAGCTCCATTTTTTAGCCTTCTGCAAAAGGGACTTATCACTGATAAAGATTTTTTGGAAGAAGTCTCAAAAGCATTGAATAAGGCTTCTCCGAAAAACTGCACAGAAATAGCTGAAAAACTCTATAGCGAATCATTTGCGTTCTATCCTGAAATGATGAATTTTGTAGAGGAGTTAAAAAGTAAAAAAATAAAGACCGCAGTATTATCCAATATTCCGGAGTTTCAGGCAGATATAATCAGAAAAAATAATGGATATAAGGGTTTTGATGTTGTAGTCCTGTCGTACAAAGAAAAACTGGAAAAGCCGGAACTGGATATTTATATTTCAACGCTAAAAAAATTGAAGCTTAAACCGGACGAGTGTATTTTTATAGACGATAAACAGGCAAATCTTTTGCCGGCAATAAGCCTTGGAATGAAAACAGTGCTGGCTGTTAATCCAAAACAAATTGCAAATGATGTTTATTCAATTATAGAATCGGAAAATGAAAAATCTATTTAAAAATAAGAAAGTTCTAATAATGGGCCTGGGCCTGCATGGCGGAGGAGTTGGCGTTGCCAAGTTTTTTTGCAAACAAAAAGCCGATGTTTTAGTCACAGATTTAAAGACTGAAGAAAAACTTAAGGACTCCATAGAAAAACTTAAAGGGCTAAAAATAAAATATGCATTGGGCGGTCACAGAGAAGAGGACTTTATTTCTGCAGACTTAATTATCAGGAATCCTGACGTTCCCGCAACATCTCCATACCTGGAAATTGCCATAAAGAACAATATTGCAATCGAGACTGATGTAAGCTTGTTTTTAAAACTATCAAAGGCTTTCATAATCGGAGTAACGGGAACAAAAGGAAAATCCACAACCTCATCTTTAATTTATCATTTACTAAAACAAAGGTTTAAAAGAACATTTTTAGCAGGCAATATCGGCATTTCTCCCCTGGAACTGTTACCTGAAACAAAAAAGGGGGATAAGGTTGTTTTAGAGCTTTCAAGCTTCGAGCTTGAGGGCTTAACCCAAAGCCCAAGCATTGCCGTAATAACCAATATCTTGCCGGACCATCTTAACAGATACGGCACAATGGACGAGTATATAAAGGCTAAAAAAATAATTTTTAAGTACCAAAAAAAGAGCGACTTTTTAATTTTAAACGGAGATGATCCGGTTGTCAGAAATTTTTCGAAGGAAGCGCCGTCAAAAGTTATTTTCTTTTCTATAGACGACAAACCGAAAGGGATTAGTCTTGATAGCTTTAAGCTTTTTGGCAGTCATAATCTGTCTAATCTTTTTTCCTCAATTGAAGTTGCAAAAATTTTAAAAATAGCTCCTAAGCTTATAGAAAAGGGCTTGAGCAGTTTTAAGGGGGTTCCAAGCCGCCAGGAATTTATCAGAGAGGTTAGCGGGGTAAAATATTTTAACGATACAACCGCAACGATGCCGGACGCCGTGGTTGTTGCAATCCGCGCCTTTCTGGAAAATTTTCCGGACTCAAGACTAATCTTAATATGCGGAGGACAAAATAAGGGCCTGAAATATAATGATCTGGCGGAAATAATCAGAGAAAGAGTTGATGAGCTGGTCATGCTTCCGGGAACCGCATCTGATAAAATAAAAGAAAGCCTCAACGGATATACGAGAGTGCATGATGTTTCCTCAATGCAGGAAGCCGTAAAAACAGCAAATAAACTGGCCGAGAAGGGCGACGTTGTTATACTTTCTCCCGCAGCTGCCAGCTTTAATTTATTTAAAAACGAGTTTGATAGAGGAAATCAATTTGTCGAGGCAGTTAAAAAGTTATCAAAATAACAAATGAAGGGGCATTTTAACTATTTTTTGTTTTTCCTGATGATTTTCGTGGTTGGGTTCAGTTTTTTATTTCTGGCGTGTCTTTCATCGTCAGCTTCTTTACAAAGATTCGGGAATACAAACTATTATCTTTTTCACCAAATAATTTTCGGCCTTTTACCGGCGGTCGTTTTAGGATTTGCCGCTTACAAAGTCTCATTGCCCCTGCTTAAAAAATGGGCTCCATTGATAGTCTTAATTAATATACTGGCCTTGTTTCTTGTTTTTTTGCCAAAAATAGGCACCCATGCCGGCGGAGCAACAAGATGGATTGGAATAGGGAGTTTTACCATACAGCCGTCTGAATTTCTAAAAATTACCGCTATTCTGTATTTGTCAGCATGGATTGCATCTAAATTATCTGATGCACCGGCTAAAGACTGGAAATCCATCACAAAAAAAGGTTATCATAACGTAATATATATTTTTGTACCTTTCATAGTGTTTCTTGGATTGATTTCCGTGGCTTTGTTCCTGCAAAAGGACGCAAGCACGCTCGGGATTATAGCCATTACCTTGCTGGTATTGTACTTCTCGGCAAAAACCCCGCTGTGGCACACGCTGTTAATCATAATAGCCGGCGTTACGGCACTTTTGTTAATGGTAAGATTCGAGCCATATCGTCTGGACCGCTGGTTTATTTTTTTACACCCCAGTGCAGACCCTTTAGGAAAAGGCTTGCAACCCCTCCAATCTTTAATTTCTCTGGGATCAGGAGGAATCTTCGGCAAAGGACTTGGCATGTCTACCCAAAAATTTGGCTTTTTGCCTCAGGCAATGGCTGATTCTATTTTCGCGATAATAGGAGAAGAGACCGGGGCCATAGGGTGCATCGCCTTGATTATAATCTTCGGTTTATTTTTCTGGCTGGGCATACAAATTTCCAAAAACTCAAATGACAGATTTTCAAAAATGACCGCCATAGGCATTGTTTTCTGGATAACATTACAGGCTTTTATAAATATATCATCCGTTGTCGGAATCTTTCCGCTGGCGGGCATTCCTTTGCCATTTTTTTCATATGGAGGATCCCATTTGATAGTTGAATCAATCGGCATAGGACTTTTATTAAATATTTCAAAAAATACATAGTCATGAAAATATTATTTACAGGCAGCGGCACGGGCGGACACGTTTTTCCGCTTGTGGCCATCGCAAGAGAAATAAGAAGAATTTATCCGAAAAAAGATTTGGAGTTTTATTATTTAGGTCCAAAGGATGAATTCAGCCTGATAATGCTGTCGCAGGAAGATTTTAACATAAAAACAATAATTTCCGGCAAGGTGAGAAGATATTTTTCCTGGGAAAATTTTATTGATATTTTATTTAAAATACCGTTTGGTATAATCCAAAGTTTTTTTCTGCTTTTATCAATAAAACCTGACTTAATTTTCAGCAAAGGCGGATCAGGATCTATTTCTGTTACATATCCTGCAAGATTTTTAAGAATACCTGTATTTATACACGAGTCAGACGTTGTCCCGGGATTATCCAACCAAACTACTGCGAAATGGGCGAAAAAAATCTTCACATCATTTCCAAAAACAGAATATTTTGACCCGGAGAGAACAACGCTGACAGGTAACCCAATAAGAAAAGACATTTTGGACGGGGACAAGGAAAAAGCCGTAGAGATATTTAATTTAACTCTTTCAAAACCGATATTTTTAATAATGGGAGGCTCTCAGGGAGCTGAAACAATTAATGATTTTGTTTTGAGAATTTTGAATGACTTGTTAAAAGATTACGAGATAATACATGTTACCGGCACTCAAAATCTGAAAGAAACCGTGGCTGAAGCCCAGGTCGTAGAAGACAAGGATTTGGACAGATATTATCATCCCGTCGGATTCCTGGACGAAGAAAAAATGAAACATGCATACAAGGCGGCAGACCTGATAATATCCCGTTCGGGCTCAGGATCAATCTTCGAGATTGCAGCAGTCGGCAAGCCAAGCATAATGATTCCGCTTCCTTCAGCAGCAGCCGATCATCAGTCAAAAAATGCATACGCATATTCGGAAACCGGAGCATGTATGGTGATTGAGCAGGAAAACTTGACCCCAAATTTCTTTATGGAAAACATTCAATTATTATTTTTGCATCCTGAAAAATTAGAAGAAATGAAACAAGCCGCTTTAAGTTTTGCAAAACCGCTTGCGGCTCGCGCAATTGCCAGAGAAATGCTAGAATTTTTAATGTTAGATTAAAAAACACTATGACTAAAAAACAGATCCGCCAACCGGCGGGAAAAAAAGTACGAACCAGAATCGCACCGTCTCCAACCGGACCGGCTCATATCGGTACCGCGAGGACAGCTTTGTTTAATTATTTGTTTGCAAAACAAAACAACGGCGATTTTATTTTGCGCATTGAAGACACCGACACACAACGCTCAGAACAAAGATGGACGGATGAAGTGATAGAACAATTAAAATGGTTGGGGATTGAATGGGATGAAGGCCCGGACATTGATGGAAAATTCGAACCGTACAAACAATCGCAAAGATTGGATATTTATGAAAATTATTTAAAAAAACTTCTGGAAGAAAAAAAGGCGTATTATTGTTTTTGCACGGAAGAAGAGCTGGAAAATAAAAGACAGGAACAGCTGAGCAGGGGAGTAGCGCCAAAATACGACGGCACATGCACGCATCTGTCTGCAGCAGCCGTAGAAAAAAAGATGGCGGAGGGAAAAAATTCCGTAATAAGATTTAAAGTTGAAAATAAAAAAATTAAGTTCCATGATTTGGTCCGCGGGGAAGTGGAATTCGATACAGGACTTCTGGGGGATGTAGTGATTGCGAAAAACTTAAAATCTCCTTTATATCATTTTGCGGTTGTAGTTGATGACTTTTTAATGCAGATAAGCCACGTGATACGAGGTGAGGAGCATTTATCCAATACTCCGCGCCAGATACTGATACAGGAGGCTTTGGGCTTCTATAGGCCATTATATGCTCATTTACCGCTTATGCTGAATATGGATAAAAGCAAGATGTCTAAGCGACAGGGAGATGTTGCAATTTCCGACTACCACAAAAACGGATATCTGCCAGAAGCCTTAATTAACTTTATGGTTTTGCTTGGCTGGAACCCCGGAACAGAAAAAGAAATGTTCACCCTTTCTCAGCTTATAAAACAATTTTCCATAGAGAACGTACAAAAGGCCGGTGCAGTTTTCAATATACAAAGATTAGATTTTCTAAACGGTCTTTATATCCGCGAAAAAGCAATCGAAAAATTAACCGATCTTTGTGTGCCGTATCTCAAAGAAGCCGGGCTTTTGGTTGTAGGACAAGTTTCTCAAAATACATTACAAAAAATTATCGAGGTTTCTAAAACCAGGATGAAAAAATTGTCGGAAATTGTTGAGCTGTCAGATTTTTTCTTTCAGAACAAGCTGAGCTATGACAGAGATTTATTAAAATGGCAGAAGATGGAAGACAAAGACATAAAAGACTCACTGGTTTTCTCTGAGAAAACATTATCCGGAGTGAAGGAGTGGACTCTTAAAGGACTGGAGACGGAAATGTTTGCGGCCTCAGAAAAATTTAATAAAGAAAAAGGTTATCCAGAGAAGGGTAAGGGCTTCTTATTATGGCCATTACGCGTTGCCTTGTCAGGAAAAAGCTCCTCGCCAAGCCCGTTTGAGATAGCCGAAATTTTAGGTAAAGAGAAAACAACAAAACGCATTGAAGACGCCATAAAACTGCTTTCTTAGTTTTTATTGTGCGACAGTATTATTTACATTAAATTACATAATTAAAAATGCAGCAAGAAAAAGGTTTTATAAAATATATTGTAATTATAATAGTAATATTAGTTCTGGTATTTTTGAGCCAGCAGGCATATACCAGGGCAACCGGTAAAACCCTTATTTCTGCAGCCATGAACCAGGTGGACGCCTATGCCACGAAAGGCTCTGATTGGGTCATGTCAAACGTCTATCCGAAAATAAGCGGAGAGGTACAAAAGAGGGGAGCGATCATACAAAATGAAGTCAATCAGGAAAAACAAAAAGTTTCAGAAAACATCGGACAAAAAATTCAAAATTATTTTTCCGGAATAACAAATAGTATTTTACATCCCGGACAAACAAATACCTGCCCGACTCCGGCCCCTGCAACCGCAACTAATTAAAAAGACGTACTTTGGGTCGTCTTTTTTTAGGCATCGCGTTGACAGTAGCCCGGGGGAAGGCTTATTATCAGGATAGAGGCAATGTCGCAAAATGTAGGTAAAGCGACATACCAAGTACAGGGTAAGCCAAGAGCCTATAAAAGAGCCTATAAAAGAGATACTTGGCATGTCGCTTTACCTTGAAAATATTTTACAACGTTTCTACAAAACATCGCAAAATATTTTCGGTAAATAATAATTACAAATATATTTCAAAATAATTATTTATGAAGGAATCTGCAGAGACAATTATAAGCCATATCCCCCACTTCATCGACTACTGTGAGGTTGAAAAAGGCCTTAGAAAAAACACCCAGGACAATTATCAGCAATATCTTCAGAAATTTGTAACCTGGCTAAAATCCAAAAATTTAGGCGAAATTTTGCCTCATCAGCTCACCTCTGAGCACATTTGGGACTATAGATTATACCTTTCCAGGACTCCCAGCCCGTCTACAGGCAAATTGCTGTCCAAGGGCACCCAGAACTACTATTTAATCGCTTTAAGGGCCTTTTTAGGCTACTTTGTGGCTAAAGACGTACTTTCGCTACCCCCGGACAAAATATCGCTCTCAAAGCCAGATAGGGGCTCAAAAAGCATAAAATTCCTCACACTAGACCAAGTTAGCAAGCTTTTGGCCTCTATTGAGCCAAAAGATGATATAAGTATCAGGGACAGGGCTATTTTAGAGGCTTTTTTCTCAACCGGGCTTAGAATCGCCGAGCTTACTGCCTTAAACCTTGAACAGTTTAACAGCTTAAAGGACAAAAAGGATATGGAGCTAGGCGTAATTGGTAAGGGTGGAAAACCACGAGTGGTTTATTTTTCGGAACGCGCACTAAACTTTATCAGAAAATATTTGGAAATAAGAAATAGTTCCAAACACATCAATCAAAAAGCATTATTTATAAACTTTAGGGACAAAAAAGACGACGCAGATGCCCGCCTAACACCAAGGTCCATTGAACGTATGGTAAAAAAATATGCCTTGCTTTCTGGCGTACCGATTTTCACAACCCCGCATACACTTCGCCATTCTTATGCCACCGATTTACTAAATCAAGGAGTTGACCTGCGTAGCATCCAAGAATTTCTTGGCCACAGTAATATCGCCACAACTCAAATCTATACGCACGTCACAAATAAAAGATTGCGAGACATACACCACCAATTCCATTCAGACCCGGACAAAAAATAAAACAAATCAAAAAGAGGGCTCAGTTCCCTCTTTTATTTTATCCACTTTGTCGCACAATAGAATGCAACATGTATATTTTTTAACAAAAAAAGACCGCCGGACATGCCTGCGGTTTAAGGAATATAAAATTTTTGAAGAAATTGTCACCAACAGAATCAGCGCATTAAGGCTGCAAAAGTATCCATTTGAGCGTTAAGCTTTTCCTGGTCCATGATAAGGCACATTGCTCGTGCAATCAGTTCATCTGGAACCTCGACCTCGCCAAGGATGGTGCATCCGAGAACGTTAGAGCCCTTGCAAGCAATTACGTTCTTGTTAATTATGGTTATGGCAACCCCTATTGGTTCGCCAACCACGAGGCGCCTGACCTTTCCACTGGGCCGTCTGGGCATTCCAGGATTCCCGAGTCCGTCATAAATATCCTGCTCGACAAGCATAGCTTTCATAGTTCTCCCTATTTACAAAGAGCAAACCATTTGCCCATAATAATACCTTACTATTTATTGTTCATTTGTCAAAAAAATCACGAATGGAGAAGTAATATCTATCAAAATAAAAAAGCCTGACAGAGTCCAGGCTTGAGACATATTAGCTTCTGAGCTACTCAATATATGTTTTCTCTTTTCTTTCTAGATCAATAAGTAGGGCTGTTCCCTTGGCGATTGAATCGCCTTTCAGGGGCATTCTAAGCTTGTGTTCACCAATAAACGGAGGAAAGGCTTCCGCATAACCGCTGTGGGTAACAAGGATAAAAATATCGGGCTGTGGAGACTGTTCCTCCATTGTTTCCCAGATCATTTCAAACGCCTCATCCAGCTGACCGGCCCACACCATTCCACCTTCTCCTGTCCATAATAGGACGTTGGCCATAAATGGTATACCTAATCTTCTGGAGATTATTTCTGCGGTCTGTGTGCCACGCAATGACGTACAAGAAATAATTGCCACGGTTTTGCCGACAACTAGTGCTGCGATTTTTTCCGACAGTAGTCCCACCTTAGACCGCCCTTCCTCGCAAAGCGGCTCGTCTAACCCACCGCTGTCCTCGTTGTCTTTACCATGCCTGACAATGATTACTTTTTTCATAAAAACCCTTTTTGATAAGAAAAACTATTGTTAACGAACAAAGTGTAATTTCAAATTAATTCATATGGGTTACATTGTCAAACAAAAAACCACCTCATCCGCCAGTGGGCGGAAAAAGGTGGCTTTACATTGTTTGATCTGTGGCGGAAAACGGGATTATTTGGTGTGCAGTAGGCAGTCGCACGGTTTTTTCTTGAGAATAATTTTTTGCTCTTTTATGGTATTGATAAATATTTTTTGACTTCCTGATCCTACGGCAAATTTTTTATCTAGTGGCGTGTGGTGGTTGTAGCCACGGCGCTCAAACTCCTTAACTAGTTCTTGGTGGCGCAGATATAAAGCTTTTTGTTTGCCAACCCAACGCAAGGTTTCCGGATGTCTGGAGTATCCGCCCTTTCCTTTGTGCTTAGTTAAGATATTCCAAAGCCCATGCAGTTCGCGGTGTTCTGCCAGCAGGTGTCGGCGGCATAAATGTTTTGGATGTATATCCCAGACTCGCATATATATTTTGTTATATTATCTGACGTCGTTTCATTTCCCAAAAACATTTGGCGGTAGCCTCTACGTCGGCCATGGCGTTGTGAGAATCTTCAAATTCTTTCCCAAATAATTTCATATGGAGCTCTGAAAGTTTGGGCCACTTATAGCCTCCCCTATTCGTATTTGGAATTGCACAAAAATTTGTGGAAATTTCCATATTACAAATTCTGTCTTTAGCAGCAATAAAATTTGGCATATTACTTCTTAATAATTCGGCGCCGACAATCATTTGATCAAAACTCATGTTATGAGCAACCAGGAATTCTGCTTTTGCCGCTGAATCCTTAAATTCCCTCAAAACATCCTGTAACAAAGTCCCCTCTTTCGCGGCGCGGGCCGTGGTTATGCCGTGAATTTTTGAGGATTCAATTGGTATTTCAAAACCTTCCGGTTTTATTATAAAGTTACCACTGCTAAGTTTAACGCCGTCCTTACAAAGCATCCAAGCTATCTGCACCATTCTTGGCCAATTATTAAGATCATCTACCGGCGCGTTCCAGTTGCGAGGCAGCCCCGTGGTCTCTGTATCGAAAAACAAATAAGTTCCAACACTTTTTTTTGTATCTTTATACTTTTCGAAATTAAATGAGAGCGTCCTTTCAGATTCAAGCATAATTTTTTATTTTTTTATTAATCAAGCATACCAAAAAACCACCTCGATTGAAAGGTGGCTTTTTAGTTTTTTATATAACAATTGTTGGCGGAAGCTTTTGGTCACACTTAGTTCCGTTAATCTTAACAATCCTGCCCGGCGCACCGACAACGGTGCAATTGTCCGGCACATCGTGCATTATAATTACGGTCTCTGCTCCAATCTTTACGTTGTTTCCGATTTTAATAGGTCCAAGCATTGTGGCGTGTGCGCCTATCATAACGTTATCTCCAACGGTTGGATGTCGCTTCCCGATATGATTACCGGTGCCACCTAAAGTAACGCCTTGGTACATCACACAATTTTTCCCTATTACCGCAGTCTCTCCTATAACCACGCACATGCCATGATCAATAAAAAAACCTTTGCCGATAGTGGCGCCCGGGTGTATTTCAATCCCGGTCAGAAACCTCATAATTTGGCTGAACAATCTGGGTAAAAATGGAATACCTAAGCTATAAAGAGGATGAATAACATATCTGTGCATTATTATGCAGTGCAAACACGGGTACAAAATCACCTCTGTCCACTTGAACCGCCCGGCTAGCGCCGGGTCATTGCGATAAATTACCCTAAAATCTTCAAACATATTATTTTACGCTAACATATAGTCTACCGTAGCGTCTGAAAATATTTTCATAGTATCAAATATTTTCATTGTGGGATGTTTAGGTATAAGCAATTGCAGGTCTGTGCAGGCTAAGACTACGCAATCAACCTTCTTGCTCTCAAAACTGTCGATAATTTTAACTAATTCCTCCCTATCTCTATTATTCTGTTGACCCATAACTAAATTATAGATAAACTTACCCATTTTTTCCTGCTGCAAATCATTCGGTGACTCAAACGCAATATTATTTTCAGTAAATGCATCTTCGTACAATCTGTTCTTGATGGTTGCTGAGGTTGAAACAATCCCGACTTTTTTCATTTTATTATCTTTCAAAAACCTCACCGTTTCTTCCACAATACTTAAAACAGGAATTTTAACTGATTTTCTTAAATCATTAATAAAAATATGCAATGAGTTGCAGGGCATTACAATAAAATCTGCTCCGCTCTTTTCCAATCGTTTAGCTTCTTCTATCAGAAAAGGCAAACACCTCTCAATGCCTACATTTTTTGAGATGGCATCTTCCTCTATTTGATATGGCAAGGGCACGCTTGAAATAATAATCAATGGTCTGTTGGTTTTATCTTTTTTCTGACAGGAAAAAATAACATCCAAATAAAATTCAGAAGTTGTCTCCGGCCCAAGCCCTCCAATTATGCCTAGTTTTTTCATATTTCTATCCTATCAAAAAACCACCTCAATTAAAAGGTGGTTTTTAATAATCCGGCTTATGTCAGTTTATGTATATTTCCCGACGATATGTCGCATAATTAAATTGTCCGCATTCTTTAATCGACCTACATTTCATATTTGAGTACCAACCATTATTTCAAAGTCGCCATCTTTATTTTTAGTGACTCCCTGTCCTCTCATTGGAGGCATAGTCAATGCCTGATTTATGCCAATAACTGTAAAACCTTTTTTCTCAAGATAAATTTTGGTTTCGTTGGCGAAATCGAAAGCCTCAGCATCTCCCATTGCGGCAGTAATTATAATTTTTTTATCTTTTTCCAAATAACTCTCTAATTGGGCACCAATACGTTCATCTACATGTCGCGCCTGTTTCCCGAATTGATAAAAATTATTAGGCCCAAACACGTTATTTTGATTTACATCCATAAATATTTTATAAAATATTTTTAATCAATTCCCAAATAAAACTACCGACCACACTTAAAATAATCCCCATAATAACGCCCTCTCCTCTAGCTTTCCAGATTACCTTATTTGCACGAAAATAGTTGTTCGCACCAAACACATTTTTTTGATTTAAATCCATATTTTTTATTTATCATTTAATTTTAATTGGCTAAAAATCTCTGATATCTTTTTTGTTAAGTATTGATAGCGCGATCCTATTATGTCCAGCTGAATTGGAATACATACCAGCACTTAAACCGGAAGCTGGACCAGAAGAAACCTTCCAAAAATTTATATTTAACTTATTATCATCCCTTGCCACCTCCAATAATCCTTTCAGCTTCTTTATAATTTCGTCTTGTTTTAATTCTGGGTGATCCGACAAACACATTGCCAATAAGGTATGCAGAGAAAATACTCCCGTTGTCTTGAAAAGCGCATAGTTTTTTTTATCATCAAATGCGTCCGGATAGACAGTTTCTACCATCTTCCAATAACTGTCGATTAATTTCTTGCAATCTTCAACAATTTTATGCCCATTCGATTTTTTTTCTCCTGAAGCATATTCCCAGTGCTTAAATTGTCCAATAAAAAATGGTTGCAAAGATTTTATAAAAGAATTCTGAGTAATAACTCTCTCTTTTTTGATATCTTTATCATCATCAGGCAGGGCTATTAGTCTATACCATATCGAGCGTTCGTCCTTATTTAATTCATCAACAACAGTGACGGCAGGTAGTTGCCATTTTTTGTTTTCTCTAACTATTCTTGTTCCGTCATCATTTTTAGCTATTTCAACATAAATTCTTTGGGCCAAATCTGCCTTAACTCCTTTTTGTCTATCATTAATAACAAAAAACTGTTCTACCTCCTCCTTATATTTAAAACCCGAAAGAATAATTATAGGAATTTCAATATACCCGTATAGACTAGATAATTCGTCCTTATCAGCAATATCTTTGAATGCCTCTATTCTGTGCTGACCGTCTATCACAAAGAGGGTCTGATCAACTATTAACTCACCAAAATCTTTATTTTTGCCTTCATACGACCTAAATTTCAATGGCTGTCTAGCGCTAACCAAAATTGCGGTCGGGAAAATAGGATTTTCTACTTCTCCTTGTAAATAATTTTTTATCTTACCAATTCTTGTTGGGTCGGGTGCTCTTTGGTAACCCTTGAGACCCGCTGCCTGATCGTGGCTCCATTTATGTATTTTAAAACGAGCATCTCTATCTACGCTACCCTTCTCTAAAACATCCTTCATTTTTATCTTTCCAACAAAAATTTGATGGTCTGTTGGGTGCTTTTGCGTAGTCTGCACTACGTCTATAGTATATTGTTTCATAATTGTTTTTATTTAATAACTTTTACTTTCAGATCTAACTATATATTATTATATACAAGATCAGCTGTCAATACCCACATATTTAAAATAAAAAATCGCGAGGAGGTCGCGATTTTTTATACTCTAGATTATATACAATCTTTCTTAATACCTTTTTATTTGCCAGATTTAGTGCGATTATCTTGTTTACACAATATCTGACAGTTTGTAGAAATTGTTTTTCCGCCTTCGTGCCAAGGCCTGATATGGTCAGCCTCCATTTCTTCTATCTCAAAATGTTTTTTACATTTTATGCATTCACCTTTTTGTTTTTCATATGCCTCTCTTTTTTGTTTGTCAGTAAAAGATCTAATATTTAGATATTTTTCATTTCGAGTTAGAACATACGGATAAATACCAGATTTTTTAGTAACATCTTCATCCTGCATTAATTTAGTTACCTCTTTCTCCAATTTCTTTGAATCAAGGTTTTTATCTTTAAACTCATTATACAACTCTCCCCATTCTACATTGCCCATCTCTCTCCGATAATTTATAAACGTTGCCCTTGCCCATGCAATTACGTTTTGAAAATATTCCCATAATTTATCAGCATTTCTATCGTGTTGATGTCTAGCCATATAGTCTCTTATGCCGCCATAATTAATCCATGAAAGCGCGACTTCTAAATATTCTTGTCTGATAGGAGAACCATTGACCAGCTGACCACCATCATTTGCCAACAAATATGCTGCGCAATTTGTCTTACTAAATTTTAATTTAGCGTCAGAGAGCCACGGCCCAGTATAAACGGCATTACGGATTTCTTGATCAGTTAATTTTTCACCGGCAATATTAATAATTCTAAACCAATCCAATCGCTCTTTATCTGTACCCTCGCAGAAATAAATCATTAATTCATAATCCAAAATTTTATCCTGCTCTTCTTTAATTAAATTATGAAAAAAACGATCATTAAGTGAAAAGTCTCCGTTTATATATTGCCCTATGCTAATAGTACGCTGTTGTCCATCTAGCACCTCGTAGCCGCCGTCTTCCCTGACCATCCAATACATAACATTTAGTGGAAAGTTATTTTTGATTGTTTCCACCACAGCATTGCGTTGTTCTGGTTTATACACAAATTCTCGCTGATATTTTGGGCGGATATCAAGCTTACCACTATATGCCACCACCCCCTCCTCGGCGCTATCTTTATAGCCGGCAACCACCTTACGAATTGGAATTTTATGCAAATTAATTTTCATACTAGCTCTTTCGTTTAATGATTATTCTTCCGTAGTAACCTTTTTTATTTATAATTGGTCCATATTCTAGCGTTGTCTTCCCGTTGGGTCTAATTTGTTCTGTTTTTGCGGCTCCCAGCTCTTTCCCGAGTGGACCGGATATTAATGCCCCTAGAATCTCGAATTGTTCGGGGTCATATTTATCCAAAAAAGTTATCGGTACACCCATCGCACCGTCGTAGTTCATTGGGATTTCAGTAGTTACGTCAACGTTAATGGCGTCATAGTTGTCATACTTTGAATATTCCCTGGATGTATATTTTTTATAAAGCACTAATTTTTCATGACGCTCTTCGTAATCTAAGTTCGTAAACCAGCGCACACCTTTGACGCGAATATATTTATAGCCATTACTGTCAATCCTGTAACTAGCGGCTTCTAGGGGGTAATCGTCTGGTACGCGAAATTCACGATCACCGCTATGGATACTTGAACCAAACCAAATTTTATTGTTTCTAATCAGCGGAAAAACCTCTTTATAGGTAATCGCATTAACATTACCAATAATTAAAAACTTCTTCTCATGCTCCATTAACTGCGCCATATACTCGCGAAAAAGCGAAAACGGCGGATTAGTGACAACTATGTCAGCTTGTTTTAATAATTCGATACATTCATTACTGCGGAAATCGCCCGCACCATCTAAGGGCGTAACAATATTTGCATTTTGCTTCAATAGCGATTTTACATCTGTAAGATCGATAGCACCGTCTTTGTTGGCATCCGGCACCTCGCTGATTTCAATCTTAAGCGGCTGTTTACCTTTTGACCCTTTTATCTCAAGCAACGACAATTGTCCTCCAATAATTGGTGAACCGGAATAACTTGTGGCAATCAATTTTTTCAATTTCAGTTCCTTAAAGTTGGCAGCAAAATACTTAAAAAAATTACTCTCGAAAGGATCATCACAATTGCAGTAAACAACTTTGCCATGAAATTGTTCTTTGTAATGCTTTAGCTCTTTTTCAATATCAACAAGCTGAGTATAGAACTCATCCTTCTTGGCTTGGCCTGCTTTGTGTAAATTTTTATTCGATGATTTCTTTTCCATGTTTCTATTAATTAAATTTACTCCTTTTTTGATAAAGTTTCAATCTAATTAAAAAGCCGAGCATAAACACGACTTTTTCCAATCTGTCGCATAATAAAGTTATCCAATTTTGCAACCTCTCACAATACTAGAGCATTGAAAAATATCTTATCACTAGATGAATTTTGCGCAGTTGAAAAAAACTTAAGATTCTCATTGTTTTCGAATATTTTTAAAAAAATACTACTTGTTATCTCGTTTAAAATAGAAAGATAATCGGTTGTATACATATAATCACCGATCTTATGTATCTTTTTTTTATGGAGAATTTCCTTTTCAACATTGTCTCCATGCAAAAATTTACTCCTAATATCATACCCGTGTTTAAGATCTTCGAAAACTTTCTCTCTTTTTACTTTATCCTCGGTATTCGGATATAGAAGATATGCAGACCTGATTCTAACCTTATAAGATATGTCACTATGATCGTCTCTATCCGAAAAAAGACTTTCCAATACAACAAAATATAAAATCAATTTCATTAAATGCCAATCGGTGTCATATGCAATTCTATAAAATCTTAAAGCGTTATTTAACCGTGAATATTTATTAGGATCAATAGTGTCTGGGATAGTATTATATTCAATGGCTTTTAGTATATTTTTTAATCTAAATAAATCACCTTTACCCAAATATGAAAGATTGTCTCTATCTGTATATACGTCATTACCTGATCGAGATGCGTCGAAAAATATTGTTGGACTTGCTGAGTCATCATAACTGAGCGACATAAAATTGTCACATCTTCTACGCGTCAAAAGCCTGACGGCGAGACTTAAATTGTAAAATTTGTTTAATGATTCATAAATATTATTTAATGATCTCCTTTTTTCCAGGGAGTGCAAAACAAAGGTTCCATAAGATTCGATATTCTTGAAAAGGTTGCCCGTGTCAGCCCAGTCTTGTTTCAAATGTTTTATGTCTTCCCTATTACCGTCAAATGGTAACAGAAACACATCTCTGTCAATTTCTAATGGACTAGCAACGCCTTGAAAATCGAACTTAAAAGATTTTAGGTATCCTAATGTTTTAGTAATTTTTTCATTTTTCATCAATAAAGACATAAGCGAGGGCTATTGTAGCCTAGTATATTTTTAGATTATTACTTCAATTTACTCTTTTTTTGGAAGGATTCAATACAATGTCGGAAAATATATGTTTCACGACAAAAAATAATAAAAAAGCGCTGATTCGGGGTGGAATCTAGCGCATGGGGGCTGGGGGAACGGCGAAGCGATGTCGGAAAAAGATAGCTGCAGATGTATCTGCAAACGACTGCTCGGCCGCGAAAAGATTACGCAGCCTTGTTACTTCAGCCATGGATGTTTTTCTGACAACAACGGGAAAGCAGTAGTATCGGACAGCTTGTCCCGGCTTGCTCTTTTTTTCGTTGTGCTTGGTCACGGGGTGATCCTTTTCTTTTAAAAAAATCGGCCGACGATGACGATTTTATCGTTGTCGACAACTTGAAGCCCCGTAGGTGTTTTCACAACCCATTGGTGGACTTTAACACGTATGTTTCCACTTGGAGCTGCAATCAGCAGATCGCCGCCGGGGCAAGTGGCACTGGTGTCACATTCGGTAAAAGAAGACATCCCAACAACCATTGGCCCGTGTCCGCACCATTGCATTGCTTCAAACCCATCGATAGTTTTTGACATGTTCCTCTCCGGCGTTACAAACTTTTCCGACTCACGAATGCCGGCGTAGCCACCGCGCGAGAAGAATGAAACCGGCGAAGAGAAGGCCGCCTATGACCATCTGTCTGATGTCGAGTACCAAACCCACCAAGGTTACACCAATGGGCGCGACCATGGCGCGGAGGAATTTTTGCTTTTCGTTCATAATACGGAATCCTTTAATTTTCAAGCTGCAGGGTTACACTGAATTTACATTAGCAATAATTGCATCTTTGTCAACTAGTTATATTGTGTTATTTTAGATCATTAAAAGTAGCTGTTCGTATATATGTTTTACAAAATGTCTTTAAAAAAACAGACCCAGCGGAGGTCTTGCGACTTCCGGCTGGGTCCTGATGATGTTGCGGCTAGATTGCCTCTGCCAAAGACAACCACTCGTCTCTATCTTTTCCTTCTCGCTGCCTGGCGATTCCCTTCTCTGCGAGACGGCGAAGCTCAGAACTTTGGTCGGGGCCGAGACTCAAGGTCCGGATAATGCTTATCGCTACCTGAGCGATGATGCCGAACCCTTCGGCATACTGGGCCAGCGTATTGTGAACGTCGTCATACGTAACGGCCTTACCGTCAAGGACTAAACGCTGCAAGTCCCGGAACGTATAAATACCGCTGGCCGGACGAGTCACCGGAGACTCTTTGATGTCTTCAGTATCCACCCACTTGCCGCTCATTCGTGCTTCAGTTTCGTGGCGCTTTGCGATTTTGAGAGCCTTCTTGAAATCACGTATCGGCTCGCCGTTCACTCGGCAACCGCTGTCTGGGCTGCAGGCCTTGGACGGATCCATGTAATTATAAATAAAGAACACCAAAGCGTCGTTTCTTCCCCCGAAATTCAACCAGACTTCTTTACGGATGATTATCGAGGAACTTTGGCTTCCGTCCGGCGCCCAGAGATACGCGACCATATAGGTACCGGGGACATGATCTTCCGCAAACGCCTGCTCCGGCGAGTGAATTTTCTTGCAACGTGGGCATTTGATACCCTCCTCCGTCACAAGAAGCTTGCTGCAACTCGGGCAACGCACATCCCAGCTTCTTCTACTTTGGTTTCTGATGCTCGTAGGCATTCTGAACCTTCCTTTCTTTACCGCATTGTTTGTGTTGTCAACGACGAGGGAACACCCTCGCCACTATAATAACTATACAACATTTTATACATATTTGTCAATATTACGACTACCGCCTATTCATCGATACAGATTGTCGCACAATAAACTATTACTAAAATACCTATATTATCTTTTTTATAATAAAAAAGCCCCTATTTAAACGGGGCACTACTTGATGTTTTTTGAGGGTTCTCCCCATCCAAAAAGATGAAAGGTGCCATCCTTTTCGGTAATGGTAAAACTTTCCTCTAAGGCGGGGGAATTAGCCCTCAACACTACTTTGAATCTGTGGACAGTATAATAGCAAGGAAGTCCCGGATAAGACGGGCTAGGAATGCTTTCCACTTTTGGTGGAATACTAAATAACCGGTAGCCACCTCGGCCGATATGCAGCTCTTCTTTGATGCCGCGTACAACGGCTTCTTCGGGCGACTCCTTTCCCTTTATCTTTTCAGAAGGTTGTTGATTGCGCTTGCGGATACGTCCATCCGGCAGACGCTGGCTTAATTCAATCAGAGAGCCTCTTTCCGGACGATTTGGATCGCAGATAATCATCTTCGCTATTCCGACAACCCGGGAAATGCCCTTTTCGTCAATCACCAGTTGGCTTTCCTTTTTCCTGATTTCTTCAAGAAGATTGCTTACTGTCTTAGCCTTTCCCTTACCCCAGAGTTCGACATTGACGCCACATCCGTCGAGCGCTTTCTTCAAACCGTTTAAGTTGAGTAGCATTTGCCACCTTCTTTCTGCTCTCAAAGAGCTAATACATTAAACTACAACTTTTTAACAAATCTGTCAAACAAAAGCCGCCTCGGTTAAAAGGCGGCAGGATAACATCGTAGTATATCTTATAATTTATACTTATCTTTATAACGTTGAATGAAAATTCGCGTGTTTTCTCCCAGAGACATTTTTAAGGCCTCTTCAACGGTTACCCAAACATAACTGGAACCCTCTTTGTTAAGAATCACATCGCCACCCTTCGTTTTGCAGACGTAGTCAATCATTATCATATGACTATCTTTATTATAATACTCTTTACCCGAGACGTGCTCCTGTATATCGATAAACTCCATATCAAAAACATCAAGGTTGGTTTCTTCCTTTATCTCCCTCTTACAAGCCGCTTCCAGAGTTTCGCCAAGCTCCACATGACCTCCGGGAACAACATATTTTCCCTGCCATTTTGGCGAAGACACTAGAAACAACTTACCGTCTTGGTTAATGATTAAAGCACCGACAACGGGTTCCGGATATTTTTTATCTGACATAGTTTAACTTTATCAAAAAACCATCTAAATTAAAAGGTGGCCTGAGACTGTTTTCCGAGTAAATTAATTTATCAATTCCGGTTGATTTGCTTTGGCCTTTCCGGTTAACAACAGGATACCGATAAACAAAGGAACGAAAGAATAAAATTGCCATATTGTGGGCACATTTTTTAGTATCAGCCAAGCGAAAAAAATTGTCAGCAGCGGCGAGACGCTGGAAAGCGCGTTGGCCTTGGTTACTGAAATGCGGTGGATCCCCTCAATCCAAAATACCTTTGATAATCCCAAAAGAATAAACCCATTGATGAAAAAGAAAATAATTGAGGTTTTAATATCTCCAAACAAGGATATATGAGGAGCTGAGAATATGGCAATAGAAAATACGAGGACTGATACAATAATGCTTCTTATAAACATAATAACTTCGCTACTTACCTTTGCTCTTGCCCTTCGCTGAAAGAAGTTACCAAAAGGAGCGATAGCTGCCGCCACCAGGACGAGGATATCTCCTGTATGTATTTTTGTTCCGCTTGGCAGTAACACAATTAGAGCGCCCAAAACCAAAAGCACACATCCTGCTATATGCTCCACAGATAAATGCTCTTTCTTCCATATGTTGAAAAATAAAAATGAGAAGAACGCTTCCGTTAAAGAAATTATGCTTGCGTTGCCGGCGGTAGTATATTTGAGCCCGACGAAGAGAAGAAAATAATATAAAAATCCCAAAAATAATGTGGCCAAAAGTATATCCTTGATAGCTGACATATTTTTAACCTCATGCCACTTATGCTTTACAGACAGGAAAACAGCAAAGAAAATTGCCGCAAATAAAGAACTGCCCGCCAGCGAAATTAGCGGGGAAAGATTATTGTAGGAAATTATTGTGATTATAGGAAAAAAACTCCAAAGGATCGCTTCAGAAAATACAAAAATTTCTCCTTTCCTTTCTTTAGATAAAATCATATAAATTTTATCTTATCTTACCAAAAAACCACCCTCTCCGCCAGTGGGCGGAAAAAGGTGGCCTTAGTGGACGGGCACCGGAATGTCTAAATAAAAACGAACAAAAAGGCAAGCAGTCCGGTTAACGATATTTCCAGAAGCGGAGTAATACCTACGCCCAAAATTGTCGGCATAGAGCGCGAATACTGCCACCGCTTAAGCTTTACAGACACCCTTTCATCTATAAACGCGAAAATTAAGCCGATTAACAGGAAAACCAGCAATTGGCCATGATTCTCAAGAATATTTACATTTCTAAAAATCAAAACAGTTATCCAATAAAATAAAGTAACAAAAAACCCATCTTTCAAAGATGCTTTAATTATTAAGGGCACGTATTCTTTTAAAGGTAAATTTATACAGGTTTCATATAATTGGCTATGGCAAACTTCCCATAACAAATTAATAAAAAACCCGACTAAAAATATTTCTATAAATATATTTATCATAATTAAACAGTATCAAAAAACCGCCCAAATTAAAAGGCGGCTTTTGCAAAATTAATTCCAGGGGAATTTAAAACAGTCCTCATCGTATAGGCAATAATCCGCCTTTCCGTTTATTACAAAAGTTTTTATGCTTTTAGCGCCCTTCAGATATTTTAAAGCCGTTTTAAAGGTTGTTCCCGTCCTGCTGATGTCATCAACCAAAAGTATATTCTTATTTTCGAAGCCGGATTCCGGTTTTTTTATCAATTTAGGCCTATCAAATGCAACCCTATTTTCGTCATCCCTAAATCTTAGCCAGATCAGGTCTAAATCTTTTTTCAGCTTTTTAGAAACCAAAAATCCGGGAACCACTCCTCCCCTGCCTATTGCAACCACCAGGTCAAAATTATCAGCAAAGACAATCCTATCCAGCTTACTTTGAATTTGTTTCCAGGTTTTTGCTTCCATATCCGCCTATAATTTTTAATAATATGTAACCTCCTATTATTTCAAAAATTAATCCTGGATATCCCAAAACCAAATCGGCAGCAGACAAAGTAAGATTCCCGCTCAACAAATAAACAATTAATGACCCTACGGCTTGGTAACTTAAAACAATCAGCAAAAGGCTTAATAAGGATAATTTTCCGAGCTTTCTGGTAAAAAATCCTGCGGCCACCGCCAATAAAACTCCTTTTATGATTACTGACGGCAAAATAGCCAGCATCGGCATTCCTGTTAAAACAAAGCTAACAAGCGGTGAAAAAACTCCGGTTATAATCCCAACTTTCCAGCCAAATTTATAAGCACCGATAAGAACAAAGAAATAAATGGGAAGAAAAATTTCTCCGGCCAGATAAAAATGATGAAGCACATATGGGAACAAAACGTTTCCCACAATCAGCACCGCGGATGAAAGATATGTTTTATATTCCGCCAACCCTAAGTTTAAGTATAAAAATCCCGGATTTGATAATAAGCCTTTTTGAGTGTTTTCCATTTTTTTTTAATTTAAATTAATAAGCTCGTATTCTTTTTTCCCTAAACCCATAACAACGGCATGGTTTACCTGGTCTTCCGGATCAAACCCGGGTCTTATAAAATTATCTCTGCCCGCCAAATCAAGGCTGGCTTCTTCCAGAGCCACGACATCTTCAGAGAGTAAAATTCCTATATCTTTCATTATCGGCTCCATGGCTGAACCGTGACAATCACAAAACTTGGTGATATTTGTCAGCACATTTACAAAATAAGCCTTCCTGCCTTTTAAAACTGCCGCTGCATATTCTGCAATTTTCTCCTGAAGCTCTTTCCCTGTCTGAGACTGCCATGGGATTTCAATTGCCCCAACCGGACAAATTGAGATACACAGACCGCAACCTATACACTTTTCATAATTGATTTTTGCCTTCCCATTTTCCAGGGAAATTGCTCCTGCCGGACAATTCCTTACACACATGCCGCAACCTATACAAGTTTTAGGATTAGAGGCAATCTTAAAACTTTTATGCATTGCCATTTTCCCGCCCTTGCTTCCCAAACCCATTCCGATATTTTTTAAAGCTCCTCCGAAACTTGCGGCCATGTGCCCCTTAAAGTGCGAAATTGCAAGGATTGAATTAAACTTTTCTATGCCTTTGCCGATTTTAGCTTCTTTAAAATGCTTGCCGTCTATTTTTATTTTGACTTCCTCGTTTCCATTTTCTCCATCTAAAATTTCGATTGGAGCGAAATCAAATCCGTGATCCAGCGCAACCCTCTTATGGCCGGAGGCAAAAGATCTTTCACCTTTATACAAAACAGTGCATTCAACAAGCGCAAGGCTTTTTACCTTATCTTTTAATTCCGCACAAACAGCTTTTGTCAGATCGGGTCCTAAATATGTATTATTGCCTTTTTCTCCGAAGTGAACCTTAACTGCAAGATTATCCTGCGGACCGAAAACCTTGGAAACAATTCCCGCCACTTCCCTCCCTGCTTTTTCCATAACCTCGGGAGATTGATTTTCAATTTTATAAAAATATACCTTAGACATATTTGATTATTTTAATTACTTTGATTAATTATCTTATCAAAAAACCGCCTAAATTAAAAGGCGGTTATTTTTAGTATTTGTTTTAAAAACGTTGTTATGATAAAGGCAGATTTAAAACCCCAAAACCATTGTACCAGTCTTTTGAGGACGAGTTGATTGAGTCGTTGTGGTCTGTAGCCGATAAATCGGACCAAAGTAAATTATAATTATTAACTGCGGAGAGGCTTGTGTTGCTATCAGATAAACCGTAATAAAGTTTTGAAAAAGAAGCGCCCAAATAACTGCCACCGCTTATAACCCCGGTGTCCGACTGGACGGAGGTTGAGATAGAATCGGCGGGCACAAAATTTTTGGCTACGGCTCTGAGCGTGTATGTTTGAGTATTACCGGCGGCAATTATTTCTTCCCGGTTAAATGTTACAGCAACAGTATTGGCCGGTCCGACTCCGATACCCCCGCCGTTTATTAAACCGATATAATTGTAATTTACAACGGTCCCTATAGAAACGGCGCCGGTATAGTCGTTATTTCCTTTGAGAAGAGTAAAATTAGTTAAACTGGGTACACCGATGTTGGGATCGGTTATTGAAATCGAAAAAGTTAACTGTTTTATGGAAATATTTCCGGCCGGAGCAGCCTTTATGCTAAAAGTATAAAGGTTAACGGCCGATCCATTAGTTGCGCTCGTTCCTGATGAGATTGTAGTAAAAATAGGGATACTTTTAAACACATACAAACCATTTACGCTTATTCCTGCAGATGGCAATGAGATACCCTTATAAGAAGCAACAACATCATTATAATTGCTTGCGGCTCCGTCCATTATTGATCCCGCGCTATTTGTAGCTTTAATATATGCCAATACGGGGGCTACATTAAGATTTGTGCTGTATGGATTAATAATTGCGCTTAAATCGTAGGAAAGCGTGATAAATCTGGAGGAGTTAGGCGAAACGGGAATGTTAACATTAAAATCTAAAATATATTCGCTTCCATCATAAGTGACCTGCGCAGGCTTTGACGATAACAAAACCTGGGTTGAGGTATCAGACAAAATGGCGTCCGCCACGCTTGGAGGGGGCGGCTGTATACCCGCGACTGAAGAAGGATCCTTGCTGGGTATAATAAACTTCAATTCAGATATATTATAAATATCCGCGGTTGAAGTAAATTGAAATTTTCCGGCGACAACTCTCTGATTAAATGCATATATTTTTGCCGTCGGGGTTGTACCGTCCTCAACCACAGACAACGAACCCGTTGTGAAGGTAATATTTGGACCGGCTAGGACCGACCCCGAATTAGTATTTATCCCAGTCGCGGAAACGGCAGATGTGCCAAAAACCGACACGCTTGAGTTAATAATTGAATTAATTGGAGTTGAAGAGCTTATATCGCCATACACCGATAAATTAATTGTTTGCCCTACCGGCAGCTGGAAATTAACTGCCCAATAGTTGTTTCCGGATACTGTGTTTAAGGCTGAAGTCTTATTGTTACCGTAAGCTATATACAAATTTGTAACATAAAAATTAGCTACATATAAGTTTGATCCGATATATAAGTCGGCTTCTATTTTATTAATATTTACAGGCTCACTCGTATTATTTGTCAGCGAGAAATCAGCCAATTTAAAATTTGTCTGCGAAGGAACAGCCGATTGATTTAAATAAGATACATTCTGCACCAAATCTAATGTGCCTTTTAGGGGCGTATTAACGGTAGATATATTTAATGGAGCCACCTTAACGGCCGCAGAGCGCGCAGCCAAAATAGCATTTATTTCCTGCTCAAGTTTTAGAATCATCTGCGTCAGAGTCTGTATCAATTGTTGCGTTATTTGATCCTGGCTTTGCACGGTTTGCGCTGAAATAAAAAATGGAACCGATAATAGCACCGCCAGAATCAATACAATAATATTTTTTTTCATATTCGATGAGAATTTAATTATTTTATTATAGCATCAACAAAAAGCCACCTCAATAATAGTGTTGTTTGTCGCACAATGAAAATCTCTGATTTACGAGTTTTTGTGTAAAAAAAGTCTGCGAATGTGGTCGCAGAACCTAAATTGGTGGAGGCTACTGGTTGGTGTAACGCCAGGTCGGAGTCGAAGCCGTGGAGAAAATTGAAGAGGACCGGCCCTTCGCCGCTTTCTTTTGACACTCGCCACACAGAGTTACGCCCTTTTTAATTTGACTGCCGCTCAATGGTCTCCCGCAACCATCACCTTGGCAATTATGTATTCCCGGCCTCTGCTTCGATACGTTTTTTCCTTTATACAAGAAGCACCTACCTTTCCTTAAATGAAAATTGTGGAGAGCAATATAATAAATTTACATCGATTATAAGGAGAAGTCAATAAAAAAGCCGGTTTGGGTAAACCGGCCTAAAATTCAATGCGCTTTCAAGATGGCATATTCAAAGCCATCTGCCAGCGCCTGCAAACTGCCATCGATAGAATTCGTAGAGCATCCTACGGTGGTCCATTCTTCAACACCGTTGGAGAAATAAATTAGTATCCTGACCGCTTTAGCGCTTCCTTTTTTCCCCGGGATAACCCTAACTTTATAATCAACCAACTCGACCTTTTCAAGACATTTGAAGTGCGGCGTAAGAGCCTTGCGCATAGCTTTATCCAGCGCGTTCACCAGCCCTTCGCCGTCAGCCGCCTCATAAGCAACGCCTTTTGTGCCGTTGTTAAAGGCCACTCTCACAACGGCCAAATCATCGGATTTTTCTTCATTATGGTGATCTGGCGAGCTCAAGCTTCTACTGAGAATCTTGAAGGGCCGCACATAGCCTTCGGTATTCTGCATCATCAAGACACTTAGGGATCCGTCAGCATCCTCGAATTGGAAGCCCATATTTTCTTTGGCCTCGACTTCCGCCAAAACCTTTTTTACTTGATCGGGCGATAGCAAAATCCCGAATTCTTTTGCCTTAACTCCCACATTGCTTCTTCCGGAAAGTTCCGACACCACTGCCGAAGAGATATTTCCAACCAGCCTCGGGTCAATGTGGTGATAAGCATTAGGATATTTCTCAATCGCACTGACATGCAAACCGGCTTTGTGGACAAAAGCTTGCTTGCCAACATACGGCATGTGCTGGTCAAGCGACAAATTAGCCACTTCCGCCGTATAATGTGCCAAACTGGTAAGCTGAGACATCCTGCCTTCGCAAAGGCAGCTTAAATGCATTTTTGCTACCAGCGCAGGGATAATAGAGCAAAGATTTGTGTTCCCACAACGCTCGCCATATCCATTGATAGTAACCTGCACCTGTTCTGCGCCAGCCTCAACCGCCGCCAGGGAATTAGCGACTGCCGTTTCCCCATCGTTGTGAGCATGTATGCCTAACGGGACAGCCAACCTGTGCACCACTTCCGTAACTGCCAAACCGACATCCCAAGGCAAGCTGCCACCGTTAGTATCGCACAGCACAATCTTTGAAGCACCGCCTGCTATTGCAGCGCCAAGACATTCTAAAGCATAAACGCTGTCGAGCTTATACCCGTCAAAAAAATGCTCGGCGTCAAAAAATACTTTTCGCCCCTGGCCAACCAGGAATCTACAGCTTTCTTCAATCATCCGGAGGTTTTCTTTTAAGGGTACGCACAAAGTCTTTTCCACTTGCACCCTGGAACTTTTGCCGACAATAGCAACCACTTCGGTTCCGGCAGCAATAAGCTTGGCGAGCTGTTGGTCATCTTCCGGCCTTTTACCTTTTAAACAAGTCATACCGAAAGCAACAATTTTTGCTCCATGAAAATCAAGTTTTCTGGCCGCCTCAAAGGCCTCGGTATCCTTCTCATTAGAGCCCGGCCAGCCCAGTTCAATCCATTCTACGCCAAATTCACCCAATTTCTTTGCAACCGCCAATTTATCGTGGAGAGAGAAAGAAATCCCCGGTTGCTGAGACCCATCCCGCAACGTAGTATCATATATCTCTACTCTTTTCATGGCTTATCTCCTTATTCAATTTTCAAATAGCTGTCAAAAAAAGATTCAAGAACGGATGTCCTTAAAAATAAAAACCTCTTTTTGAGAAGAGGCGTTTTCTTTTTCTACTTTTAAAACGCACCTTCTCTAAGAGAGGTTAATTATAATAATGTTAATTAAATTTTGGGCAGTTGCGCAATTCATGATTATTTTTAATATACGCCATACCAATTAGCTTGTCAATCTTTCCAAATAGGCCACATAACTCAGGGATAAAAAATCCCCATTGAGATTTCTCCTGATTGAGATATCTTTTTGGGGTTATACCGGCGAAGATTATTTCGCTTTTGGAAGACGCTTACCGTCGCGGTCAATTTTGACGGCTGTTTGGTCGTGATCGCTCACAAGGGCTTGTCCGTTTTCGAATGGACTGACCCAGAAAAATCTTTCTGCGTAGGCCGGCTTCATGTCCAGCCCGATGTGATATTCCTTACGGGGGACATTGCAAACACGGGCACGCCCATCGAAAAACTCACCGGCCAATGCAAATGTTTCATGACTGGCATTTTCACCGTCCGGCTTGATATAAATCCACGCGCCAGGCTCGACTTCCAGAGGAGCAAATCCTTCGCGGAAAGCGCCGGCCGAGATGCCCCTGCGAGCATGTGCGGGCGTCCCGTCGTCGCGAATATGCAGGGCTTTTCCCTTCACTTCGCCATTGTCCCTTTCGACCGCCGTAGCAAGCCCGCTGGCCGTAAATTCGCCGACCATAGCGTACATTTCCAACAACTGCGTCCTTGTCTTCATTTTTTCCCTTTCAAGGTCCAAACGTTAAATTTATATTAATCCAACAAACATAAAAGTCAAACAATAATCAAATTATGTCGCATAATAAAAAAACACTCAGGTGAGTGTTCTGCTAAAGATGGAGAATTTTAGCGACGGCTGCGGTGCTGACCGTATCGAGGTTTATAATTTTGCCTTCAAGATGCCGAGCCGCAGATTCGGTAAATTTTAAACCGGTAGCCGTGGAAACTATCACGACGGTTTCGTCTTTTCCGATAGTGCCATTGCGGACTGCGTTACGAGCACCAGCGATAGCGGTACCTGTCTGAGGGCAAACGAATATTCCGTCGCTTCCACAGACTGCCACGCCTTCGTTCAACTCATATTCCGACGCAATCTGCATTGCACCATTGGAGGCGCTGATTTCTCGCATAACCTTGCTAGCAGAAACTGGTTCACCGATTCTTGCTGCCGTGGCTGTGGTATCGCCAAGCTTCAGCATTGGGTGATAACTCGAGGCCCAAGCAGCTGCATTTTTCTGCCAAGAGCTAGCCAGCGGACAAGCGGCCTCTGATTGACATCCAAGAATGCGGGAGGTTTGCGGTACAAAATCAAACCGCTTCAGCAACCGCATACCTTTACCAACAGACGAACAGTCGCTACCGTTTCCAACAGGCAAGGCTATCCAACTCGGCATCTCCCAGTCAAAAAAATCTGCAATCTGAAACGCGGTCGCCTGATGCCCCTCGATACGGGCGGGGTTCAAGCTGTTGGCCGGGTATACGCCATAGTCTGTTACTAATTCTTTCATAACAGTCATGCAAGCATCGAAATTTCCCGGTAATGTTATGACGATTGATCCGTAAATCCCAGACTGTACCAATTGCACAGGTGTGACCTTCCCGAAAGGTAACACAACCACAGACGTCATGCCTGCCGCAGCAGCATATGCGCCTACGGCACCGGACGTATCACCGGTTGAAGCGCAAGCGATAGCCCGAATCCCCGCAGCCTTTGCGATGGAGACGAGAACCGTCATCCCAAAGTCCTTGAATGACCCCGTGGGTGTCATGCCCTCCAAGATAATCCAAACATTGTTGTTGCCAATCCAACGGCAAAGATTTTTCCCGGCATGTAATATCGGCACGTTACCTTCGGCCAGGCTGACGATGTGCTCTTTCGGCAAATGAGGCATTATTAATTCGCGGTAACGCCAAACACCAGATTGCCCTACCGCTCCGTTCATGTGATTGAAGTCTGCCATACGAGCCCCAAACTCTTCCTTGAGCAGGGACACGTCGCCAATTCCCGAGAAATCGTGCTCAACATCAAATAAACCGCCACAGTCCGGACATTCAAACAGTCTCTCGGCCAAGATGTCAGCTCTCTTACCGCACCTCATGCATTGCAGCCATGTCTGGTTAATATATAACGCAGGGTTCATGCTTCTATTCTCCTATATGTTTTCAAAGATCGCGTTGGTTTATATTAATGGTTTAATATTAAATGTCAACGCATATATTATATATCTTAAGACTTGTCGCACAATTAATTATCTGATACAATTATATTATAAAATAATTTTTTTCTAACATGGCAACAAAAAAAACTTTAAACATTGCGGCACTGGTAAATGAAGAAGGATGTTTTGACCTTCAATTTAGAAAAGACACCAGGCACGAGAGAACCAACTCACCCACTTATTACAGATGGAAAGCACAATTTATTGTGACGGCCCCGAAAGACAATGCCAAGGTTCTGGAAAAAATAAAAAAAGAGATGGGATGCGGAGAGGTTACTATTTCAAAGGATCAGGCAAGATTTTCTGTGCAGAAAATAAGCGACATCGCAGAAACAGTAGTCCCCTTCTTTAAAAAAAATACTTTAGCCGATAAAAAGAAAAAGGATTTTGAACTTTGGGCTAAAGGAGTTGAAGTTATTCAAAGAAACAAAGGAAAATACTTAGCCACTTGGAAAAAGAACGACCTTTGCACGCTGATAGAAATTCACAAATCGTCAGCAAAATATAAAAACAGGCCCAGGGAACCAAAATGGCTGGAAATGGCTAAGGTACTATCAAAAACAAATTAAAATCAAAAAACAGGGCAAATCCCCTGTTTTTTATTGCACATCAGTGTAATTTCGGCTAGGAACTCTTATATTCTACCTTAATAGGCTCTTTAGACTGGTACTTTGCCGCTATATATCCTGTGGCGAAGGCAAGCATGATTAAAAGCACTATTATTATAAACAACATTATATTATGGAATTGCTCTTTGACAAAGTCTCTTATTTTTGATATCATATCCTTATAATAAAAATTTAAGTATTCACCCGTAATCGGGATAAAAATATGGCACATACCAAACAAGGAGGTTCGTCTAGGCTGGGAAGAGATTCCGCCGCTCAAAGGCTTGGAATTAAAATCAATGCCGGCGAAGAAGCTAAAACAGGAATGATCATAATAAGACAGCGCGGAACAAAATTTCTTTTAGGCAAGAACGTTAAGAAAGGTTCCGATGACACTATTTATGCTATGAAAGATGGCTTGGTTAAGTTCACCTCAAAAACTAAAATGCTTTTTAACGGCAAGAGAAGATTGGCCAAGGTAGTCTCTGTTGAAATTGGAGCGGTAAAGGTAGCCCCAAAAGCTAAAGAGGCCAAAAAGACAAAGTAAACACTTAAAACCGCCCTTAGTAGGGCGGTTTTTTTATGCTTTATTTTTTATTGCCGCCTTTATGAATTCTTTAAACAACGGATGCGGTTTGAGCGGTCTGGATTTAAACTCAGGATGGAATTGCGTTCCGACGAAAAATGGATGGTCTTTTAATTCGACTATTTCCACCAAATTTTTCTTTGGATTAACTCCGGCTATCACAAGTCCTCTTTCCTTCAGTATGTCCCTATAATCGTTATTTACCTCGTATCTGTGCCTATGCCTCTCAGAGATCATGTAGGAGCCTTTAATAGCACCCTCAGCCCAATCTTTATAGGCTTTATGGCTTATTGTTCCGTCTTGAATCTGACAATCAAAAGCGCCCAGCCTCATTGTTCCTCCGTAATGTTTTTCTTTTAATAACTCCTTCTGTTCCTGCATTACGTCAATAACCGGATTTTTGGCATTTCTATCAAATTCTCTTGATGTGGCATCCTTTATCCCGACAACGTTTCTTGCAAACTCGATGACTGAAAGTTGCAGACCAAGACACAATCCAAAAAATGGAATTTTATTTTTTCTGCAGTATTCTATGGCCTTTATTTTTCCTTCTATTCCTCTGTTTCCAAATCCCCCGGGAACAATTATGCCGTCATATTTTTTCAATTCCTTTAATGTTTCAGAATCTTTCTCAAACTCTTCTGAAGATATCCATGTTATGTTAGCTTTCCTGTTCTGAGAAAAAGCCGCATGCTTTATAGATTCAATAACAGAAATATATGAATCCATTAAGGTAAAATGTCCTGATTCAAAATATTTGCCGACAATACCGACATTAACGGTCTCCGGGTTACCATTTATTGTTTTCACTAATCCATCCCACTCCTTCAAATCGCTTGGCTTTGATTTAATGCCGAACTTCTTTAAAATTTTATTGCCGAAGTTCTCCTTCTCAAAATTAACCGGGACCTCATATATTGATTTTACGTCGGGAGCAGAAATGATATCTTCCGCGTGTATGTTACAGTAGATTGCCAATTTCCTCTTTCTGGGCTCGTCCAGCAAAACTTCTGATCTGGCCAAAATAAAATCGGGCTGGATTCCCGCCTCGTTCAGGTTTTTTGTTGCTTGCTGAGTCGGTTTTGTTTTCATCTCTCCTATCATAGGAGGCACAGGCAAATAGCTCACCAAAATAAAAAGCACATTTTTTGGCTGTGCAAATCTCATCATTTTAGCGGCCTCCAAAAAGAGGAGGTTCTGGTATTCACCTACTGTTCCGCCAATTTCAATTAAAACAAAATCAGATTTTGTTTTTTTACCGGCTCTTTTTATTGTCTCTATAACCTCATTCGGAATTCCCGGAACAACGCTCACGCATTCTCCGCCGTATTCCAAATTTCTTTCTTTATTTATAACCGACAGGTAAACGCTACCTGTAGTCATGTAGTTATCTGTATATATATTTTCGTCTAAGAATCTTTCGTAGTTTCCTACGTCCTGATCGCACTCAGCTCCATCATCGGTCACAAAAACTTCTCCATGTTCTACCGGATTCATCGTACCGGCATCAACGTTTATGTATGGATCAATCTTTATTGCAGTCACCCTGAATCCTTTGCTCTTCAATATTCTTCCTATTGAAGCCGTAGCTATACCTTTACCGATACCAGACATTACTCCGCCAGCGACAAAAATATATTTCGTCATATTATTCTTCTATTTTTTCTTCTTTATTTTTTTCTGATGCTACGATTACTTTTATCTCGGCTTCCAAATTATGATCTAGGCCTATGCTGATTGGAAATTCTCCGACATCCTTAATAGGATTTTTTAGTTTAATTTGAGATTTCAAAACTGTAAATCCCATCTCCTTCAGTTTCTCTAAAATTTTCTGACTGTTAACAGATTCGAAAAGTTGTCCTTCGTCACCAACCTTTACATCGATGTTAACCTCCAATCCGTCGAGACTTGAAGCCAATGCCTGGGCATTTTTCAAATCTTCCGCAACTTCCTTCTCAATAACCTCTTTTTGGTCAGCCAACCATTTTAAAGCTTCTTTAGTGGCGGCTCTGGCCATTTTCTCGGGCAATAAAAGATTTCTGGCATAACCATTTTTCACCTCCTTCACCTCATATTTTTTTCCGAGACCCTCAACGTTCTGTAAAAGAATTACTTTCATTTTTTTGTGTTTTTAATGTTTTTTTATTACAATCTATATTCTATTTCAAAGTCTTGATTATTTCAAGGGCTTTGTCCAATTGCGGGTCTTTTTTCTGCTGTATATCCTGATCTGTTATACCCACCTTTACATCAGGGGTTAAACCCACATCTGATATTGAATTGCCTTTAGGAGTTAACCAATTAGCAATTGTGATTTTAAGGAATGAACCTCCTCTTAAACTTATCATCTGTTGCACGCATCCCTTTCCAAATGATTTTGTACCGATCAGCTGAACATTCCTGTTATCTCTTAACGCTCCGGATAAAATTTCTGATGCAGACGCTGACCCCTGGTTTATAAGAACAACAATCGGATAATTAGAAAGATCAGCATTTCCTATTACCGCATATTTCTGCTGTGGCTTGCCCTTTCCGAAATCTTCAACCGTCACTGTTTGATCGCTTTTCAAAAACCATCCCGCGACCTCCTGTGCCGCCTCCAAATATCCTCCAGGGTTGTCTCTTAGGTCTAATACTATCCTTTTAGCGGGACTTTGTAAAATGCTAAGGGCGATCTTTTTAAAATCTGACGGTAAAGTATCGTCGAATTGGAAAATTTGCACGTAAGCTACGTCTCCGTCTTTTAATTCCCATTCCACTGACGGCACTTTTATCGTATCCCTTGTAATCTTAATATCTTTTGTATTGCTCCATCCATCCCTTAAAATAGTCAGCGTTACAACCGTTCCCTTTGGCCCTCTGATTAAGTTTACGGCCTCGTCTGAGGTCATATTCGTTGCATCCTGTCCGTTTATTTTAGCAATTATATCTCCGGACTTTAATCCTGCCTGCTGTCCCGGCGTACCCTTGAGAGGAGCTATAACAGTTAATAAATCTTTCTTAATACCCACCTCCACGCCTATTCCTTCAAAGGAGCCGTCCAAATCCTGCTGAAACATCTTTGCCTGCTCCGGGTCAAAGAAGTCAGTATATGGGTCTCCCAGCGATTTTGTCATGCCCTCGATGGCACCATAAACTATTTTTTGATCTGTTATTTTTGATGGATCAATGAAATTTTGCTGTAACTTGCTGTACGCGTCCCAAAAGAGAGAGAAATCGACGGTTCCGGGCTGATCCACGTGGTATGCAACCTTAGCATATCCGATCCATATTCCCAATGAAAAAACGGCGACAAAACATAAAAATAGAACAACCGGATAAACTATTTTTTTAATATTCATACAAATATAATATCAGAAAAAATATCGCAAATCAACATTGACAAATTTTACCGTAAATTAAGAAAAATTAAAATCAACAAAAAAGCCGGGTTTTATGCCCCGGCT
>Ga0316226_1000227_pt1 | contig 84306 bp, 84 predicted proteins | sample TBH18017metaG_FD_206009 | JGI IMG/M metagenome (GOLD analysis project Ga0316226, IMG submission 206009) | Freshwater microbial communities from Trout Bog Lake, Wisconsin, USA - TBH18017 | ecosystem: Environmental > Aquatic > Freshwater > Lake > Hypolimnion/Profundal zone | place: USA: Wisconsin...
GACAGCCTCTGCCCCATCATTTTTATGCCGTGCTGTTCTGAATGGGGGTAAGACCGACGCCCAACCAAGCTCAAACCTGCATCCTTGTCAAAAATCGGTCATGCACCCATCTGTGGCACGCTCAGCGTTTCTTCGGACGGGCCTGCTCGATCCACTGGATGATGTGGCTGGCCACCTCACGCTTGGTCAGCAGCGGCAATGGCTGTGCCGGACCGTCGTGCGTCACCAGCACGACCCGGTTGGTGTCCACCTCAAATCCGGCATCCGGCAGCGAGACGTCGTTGGCCACCATCAGGTCCAGGTTCTTGGCCTCCAGTTTGCGCCGCGCTTCGGCCAGCGGATCGCCTGTTTCAGCGGCGAAGCCGACAAACAGGCGCGCGCCTTTCAGTGGGCGAAGCGTGGTCAGGATGTCGGGATTGGGCTCCAGTTCCAGCACGGCGCTGTGCGGCGCGCTCTTCTTCAGCTTGACGGCGCTGACGGCTTTCGGGCGCCAGTCGGCCACGGCGGCACACATGACCAGGGCGTCGCAATCCGGCAGATGAGCCTGTGTGGCCGATAGCATCTCTCTCGCGCTGACGACGTCCACGCGCGCCACACCGGCGGGCGTCGACAGCGTCACCGGGCCCGCCACCAGGGTCACGGCATGGCCGCGCGCTGCCGCGCAAGCGGCGATGGCGAAGCCCATCTTGCCGCTCGAACGGTTGCTGATGAACCGCACGGGGTCGAAGAACTCGCGCGTCGGACCGGCTGTGACAAGGATACGCATAAATCAGGCTGTAAGCTGAAGGCTATACGGCTAACGGGATGATCCGTCAGCCGTCCACATCATTGTGGTCACGCATCAATGGTCGTCACCAGCTGCATGCGGACCATATCCGCCAGGAAGAGGCGCACGTCGGTTCGGGCTGCTTCCCGGGTGATCTGGTAACGCTGAGCCAGCGCCGCGGCGAGGGTGTCCTCGGTCTGGTTCTCAGCCAGCAGATCCCAGAGGTGGCAGCCGGTGATGTTGAGCGTATAGACGCTGTCGGTGCAACCCTGGATGGGAATCAGCAGGTTTTCGCCCGCCACGCTGCGGGCTACGACGTCATCTCGGCGGCGGTAGGTCATGGTATGTCAGTTGCGCGCGGCGTCAAGGAACCGACTGCACGCGAAAGAACCCCTGTGTGGCGTGGTCCGACTCGATGGGCGCATCCACGGCGGTGATCGGGCCAGCTGCAGGAATCAGGGTGCCGACCGGAAACCAGCTCAGCCCATTGGTCTGTGCCCACGATACGGCGCGCCAGTCGTCGGTGGCAAGCAGGGAGTCTTTGTACACCAGACGGAATGTCCGGTTGCTGGCGCTGGTAAAGGCGACGGTCATACGGTTCGTGTCGGCGGCGCCCGGGTTCGTTTGCGCCCGGGTGATTCGGACCTCGTTGGTTGCGAAGGGGCTGATGCCGGCGTGGTAGGACTGCCAGACGGGCCAGGACCAGCCGTTGGCGACCGTGTTGCTCGCATCGGCATTCGGTGTCGTCATCCCATACTGAGTCAGCCATGAGACCGGGGTTCCCAAGGCGGTGACATCGTGACGATAGACGAGCGCCGGATCGCCGATGAGCGAGACAGACTGCAGATTGCCCACGATCATGGAGGGGGCCATCTGCTGCAGGCTGACGCGGAGCAGGTCGCCCAGGCGGACGGTTCCCCCTTGCGCGACGGCGGCGAAGAGGGCTGCGGACAGGTTGGCGCCATCGTCAGCCAGGAAGAAGCCGGTGGGGCCGATGGCGGCCGTGAACCCCGTGCCGGCGGTCAACAGGCCCAGGGGCTCGATGATGATCGTGGCGCTCATCGACTGCCAGCGGTTGACGCGGCAGCCGATGCCGATCAGGATGGGCGGCCGCTGCCAGTTCGCGCTGGAAATATCGGCATTGCGCAACAACTTGCCGTCGCCCCCGCCGAAGTTCTGCTCATCGGTATGGCCGAAGAAGGACATCAGGCTGGCGCCGGCCTGCAGGGACGGAAAAAGGCTGTAGACGCGATTCATCGCCAGGTTGCCCGGGTCAACGGGGTCCAGCGAGGGATAGAGGTTCGTGACGGTCCGGCCGGCACTCACGAGCCAGTGCAGAATCTGGTCGGTCGACTCCTGGAAGGGATAGTACATGTCGCCGGTGTTGTCCCAATCAGCGCCAACGGCCGTCAACGGCTTCTTGGGCCAGGAGCCCTCGTAGGCGATGGTCTTCTGCACCACGGTCGCGATGTCCTGGGTCTTGGTGGTTGGAATGCGGCCGACAATCACCTCCGGGGCGGCGTCGCCCGCCACATCGCCCAGTGCCTGGTCGCAGGCCAGGATCCAGCCGTCGAAATTCGGCGTTCCAGGATAGCGCTGGCTGGCCTGGATCGTCGGCAGCAGGCAGGCGGAGGGGCTGTTGACCGACAGGACCAGATGCTTGTAATCCATGGTGCCGGATCCGGCCAGCAGCAGGTACTTGAGCGGGTGCGCGCCCCAGGTCGTATAGCCATCGCTGACAAAGGCATGGATGGCCGCGGTATCCACGAGGCCGAAGCTGTAGGCATTGTAGATGGACTCCACATCCACAATGGTCGTCTTCAGTCCCTGCGCGTTGCGGAAGTCGGCCAACGGCTGCAACGCCTGGCGGAAGCCCGGGCACCACCCCTCCGGCGGGATCAGCATCACCTCGTCGGCCGCGTTGGCGGAATCGGTCCAGTTCACATCGCGCACGCCGCGCACGGAAGGCTGCAGGCAGGCGGCGCTGCGCGAGAAGACGGCATAAACGCGATCCGTGCCGCCGGCGGGAAAGGCGATTTGCCAGGTCGCGCTGTTCGTGGCGCTGCGCGACACCGTGGCGGCGCCCATGATGACGGCCTGATTTTGGGCGGTGATGTCGAACGCCACGAGGTCATTCGTGGCAAACCCGGTGACGCACACCGTGTCGCCCGTGCCGCCTGTGCAGCGCAAGGCGTCGTTCGTGGCCTGGTAGAGCCGGGGGTAGACCAAGGCGTAACTGGCCCAGAGGAAGCGGCTGGAGTCCGCTGCATACTCATTGGCGTAGTATGACGTGCCGGTATTCTGCACGGCGATCGTCGCCTGGTTGCCAGCCGAGAGATTGGCGGAGGAAAACGGGACCTCATATGCCAGATACTGCTCGCCGTCCCAGTTTGTGGTGCCCAGTTCGTAACCGCCCAGCGTCACGCGCGCCTGGTGATGGTCATTGTCGGGGACATCACAACAAGAGAGGAGCCGCACCACCAGCCTGCCCGACCACGAACCGCCGGCGGCTGCCGTCAGAGGCACGGTCTTCTGGAGTGGATTCGATGATGGGTACAAGAGCCCGTTGAACATAGTGTCTGGAATGGTGGGGTCGACCAGGGCGGTGCGCGACACGCGATTCAGATAGTCCGTGCCTTGTTGCTCGATGCGGTATAGAAAATCGATGTTCGTGATGCCCGGAAAGGCGAGCGGCAGGGGGCTGGTCGGCATGGCGGTACCGGGCGCCAGGGAGACCCAGTAGACGTTCTCCGGCGCGTCGTGCGTGGCAGGTGCCAGGCCATAGAAGAAGAGATTGGTGCCGGTCGCGTCTCCGGACCAGGAGACCGGAGCCCCCTGGCAAGTCAGGCAGAGGTTGGTCTGCGCCAGGGCATTGGAGATCACCGTGGCCGCCACGCCCATGGCCGTTGCCAACTCCTGGGCGGTGACGCGGTAGACGCCTTCGTAGCGCAGGCTTAACCGGACGCGGTCGGCGGGCAGGCTGTTGGTCCACGCCTGCACGCGCGGACCGGCGCCAATCCAGCACACGGGCGTCGTCGCCGCGGGCGTGGTGCCGAGGGCGATGACGCCGCTGGCAGCCGGCGTGACGCGTGTTGACGGTGACGCGGTGCGCGTGGTGGCGATGGTGCCGTCCCACGCGGCGATGGGGGCATCTGCCGCATCCGCCGCGAGGTGCAGTTCATAGTGCCATGAGGCGCCAGGCGCGGCCCGCAGATCGGCCTGGTCGTACGTGCCGCCCGCTTCGTCATCATGCGCGGGAATCCGTGCGGCACCGACCGGCCGCAAGACGGTACCCCGCTGTGGGCGTCCCAGAAGGGTGAAGGTCTGGATGCCCAGTTCCGTGGTGGTCTGCCAGCGAACGTGCACCACGCCGTCCACCGCCGTGGCCGTCAGACTGGCGACATCGGCATGAGGCACGTACAGCAACGGCGAGGCAGCGACTGCGGCGTGCGCAGCCATTGCCAGCGAGATCCCAATCCATTTTTTCAGCAGTTTTTGCATCAAAGGGATACGGTGCGAAACCGGGGTGGTTTCGGCAGATCCCGCACGACCGGACGTGGGTGCGCTAGTGCATCAGGATTCTGAAGAATCCGGACGATGCGGTGGGATCGGGGAAGAAGACGAAGACGTTGGTTGAGCTGCTCAGGGCATGCAGGTTGGTCACCGCGGTGACCCATTCGCCGCCGAGTTTCGGCGTCCACTGGATGTCATAGTCGCGGTCGGGGATGGTTGAGAACTGGATGGACAAGCCCATGGGCGACATCTTGACCATGGCGGCGGCGAACGTTCCCACGGAGACATTCTGCGCCTGCCAGCGATTGTTGGCCTCGTCCACAACCTGAATGGTGTATACGCCGCCCACGTTCAGTCCGGAGGCCAGCAGGCGGTAGCGATTGCTGTTGCTGCCCACGGCTGGCACGGAGCCGCTCCAGACCACGCGGCCGCTGGCATCCTTGACCAGCACGGTGAAGGTGCCATCGCCTTCCTCGTCCTTTGACGTGAACTCCACATAGACGCCGTCGCTGCCCTGATAGGCGCGGATATCGATGCCGGAACTCATGGGGACGAAGGCGCTCGACGTGGACACCGACGGCACGTCGAAGGCGCCGCTGCCGGCGATGTAGAAGCCGGAGATGCCCTTCGTGCTGGGGCTGGTGGTGAACGTGGCCGAGGAGCGGATATAACTGCCGGTGGTGTCCTGGGAGAAGGCCGAGCCGGTGCAGACGTAGCGCTCAGTCGTCGTCGTCGGCACGAAGTTGGTGCCGTCCACGTAGACCTTGTAGTAAACGCTGCTGTTGACGGCATCCAGATAGCTGGCGGAGAACGTGAACTTGGTCCAGGTGTTGCTGGCGATCGTCTGGCGGGCGTCGAGGCGGTTAGTCAACTGCAGCCAACCGTTGGTGGACCAGGCGTAGGCGTAGCCATTGGAGACGCAGACGCCGCCCTGGCGCCCCGGGCAGAGGGAGTCGTCCGGCATGCCGGCGTCGCACCAGAGCACCTGGGCCAGCAGCTGCGCGAGGACCTGCCCCGAGCTGTCAGGTTGAATGCGCGAGAAGAGATTGGATATGTCGCCCTGGAAAACCACACAATTGGTCAGAAGGATGGACTGATAGGTGCCGGCGTTATTCGTCACCACCGCTGCAGAACTGCCTGTAGCATCGACCCACTGGCCCGACCCCGAAGAGGCTGTCAGGATCGAACTGCCCACGCTCAGGGTGTCGAAATTGGTTGAGTAGGTGGACTGCGCGATAGTCTGCCAAGTCAGTAAGGTGGTCACGGCTAGCGCCAGACCAATTCTGCCCTGATCTACCGACATGAATGCGCCTCCGTCTTTGGCATGGCACGACATACAGCACCACCCCGCAAAGCAGACCGGCGGTATCCCAAACTTACCGACTTCTAGAATAGCATATTTCGCGCCCATCGTCCACCCGCAGACTAGACCGGCAGTGTATCATTTTGAGGAAGGAGAAGCGGCGCGTCCGGCGGCCCCAAGAAAGGGATTAAGCGACCGCTGAACCAGCGAAGTCCGCCCTGGCGGAAGTTGCGCGCGGCGTGCCAACATCAGGACGTTAGATTCAGACGTTCGGCCACACGCGCCAAAGCGGAGGAGAGGTCGATTTTCCGGCTGGCGCTTCCAGGCTGGCCCTCGAAAACATGCACGGCGCCGGCCGTTTGCAGATCCTGAATCAGCCGGCCGAATTTGCAGCCGGGCCGGCGCAGGTTCATGATCACCTCCACCCGTGCTGTGCCATGGGTGACGGCCTCGCTGATCATGCCCGTCGAGTCGCTGGTCACGAAGAGCGTTTCGCACAGCGAGACGAAGGCCGGGATGGGGTTGAACTGGTCGCGGCTGTAAACGAGTTTGTAATCGAACGGCAGGCGGTCCACCAAGTCTTCGATGGCGTGTGGCGTGCGGCGCGACGTGGTGACCCAGTGTTCGTGCCCCGGCGTGGCGGCGAAGATCCGGTCGAAATGCCGCTTCATGTCGGCGGATTCCATACGGGCAAACGGATTCGGACCGCCAACGATGATGCCGACCGCCGGCCGCTGCGAAGCGTGTCGCTGGCGGAACTCGGCCATCCCCTGCTCGTAGAAGGCAGGGCTCGTATTGGTCAGGTTGACGGGCAGGGTGACGATGTTGGGCAGCGTCGGCGGGCGATCAAAGGCGGGGGCGACAATGCAATCAAAGTCCAGCCGATAGCCGCGCGGATAGAGAATGGCCGCCACGGGCAGCTTCAACTTGCGCGCCAAGACCTTAGCAGGATAGAACGTCGTGGATCCGGTGCCGATCACGGCGTCAAAGGTGCCCTCAAACGGGGTGACATCAAACAGTCGCCGACTGCGAATACCGCATTGGTCCCACAGGTAGGAGAGCAACTTGGCCGCACGCGATGCATAGGCCACCCGCGCCACGGCATACGTCGCGCCGAGACCGTTGCATAAGGCCAGGGACTGGTTTTCGTGCCCTGCCTTGCTATCGCTGATGATGAGGATGTGTTTGGCCATCTGCAGAAATCCGGAATGTTGACCATAGCACCCGCGACACCACTGGTCAAACCGCCGGCACTGTTCCCGGGGTCGGGGCGCGCACAATCTGTGCTCCGAGCCGCCTCAGTTCCACCTCGACGTGTTCGTAGCCGCGATCGATGCTCTCGGCGTTCAAGATCACGGTCTCGCGCTTGGCGCAGAGCGCCGCCACCAACAGGGCCATGCCGGCCCGGATATCGGGGCTGGCCACACGCGTGCCGTGAAGCGGCGAAGGCCCTGTCACCACGACGCGGTGCGGGTCACATGGCACAATGCGCGCTCCCATGCCGATCAGATGGTCCACAAAATAGAGGCGGCTTTCGAACATTTTCTCGAAAAAAAGCGTGGTGCCGCGCGTTTGCGTGGCGAGCACGATCAGCACGCTGATCAGATCAGATGGGAAAGCCGGCCAGGGCCCATCCTCGATCTTCGGGATGGCGTCCCCCAGGTCATAGGCCGTCTTCAGACGCTGGCGGCCGGGCACGTGCAGGACGCCATCCGTCAGCGTCCAGCGGGCGCCCATGCGCGCGAAGGGGCGCAACAAGATCTCAAAATCGGCCGGCTGCACATCCTCAATACGCAAATCGCCGCCGGTTGCCAGCGCCGCGGCCATGTAACTGCCGGCATCGATGAAATCCGGCCCCACACGAGTCTCGACGCCGTGCAGCCGGTCCACGCCCGTGATCGTCAAGCGGTTCGTGCCGATGCCCTCGACGCGGGCACCCATGGCATTGAGCATGCGACAGAGATCCTGCACGTGCGGTTCGCAGGCGGCGTTGTAGAGCGTGGTCTCGCCGCGCGCCAGCGTGGCTGCCATCACCAGATTTTCGGTGGCCGTCACGCTGGCTTCGTCCAAGAGCACGCGTGCTCCACGCAATTCCTTGGCGCGGAATAGATAAGCCGTCTTGGCCTGCACGGTCACGCCAAGCTGCTCAAGCCCGGTCAGGTGGGTGTCCACGCGCCGGCGGCCAATGACGTCGCCGCCCGGCGGATAGATGGTCGCCGTGCCACAGCGGGCGACCAGGGGTCCGGCGAACAGGATGGACGAACGGACGCGACCGCACAGGTCGCGATCCAGCCGGGCACGGGGAAGCTGCCGCGCGTGCAGATGCACGGTACGCGCGGACTCATTCAGCTTCACCGAAACGCCCATGCCTTCCAGGAGTGCCAGCATGGTGCGCACATCGGCGATCAGCGGCAGGTTGGTGAGGGTTACCGGTTCGTCGGTCAGCAGCGCGGCTGCCAACATGGGCAGTGCGGCATTCTTGTTGCCCGCCGCGCGGTGAACACCGCTGATCGGCCGGCCGCCGTGAATGATGAAACAGGACATGCAAGGAAACCTTTCGCCGGATCTTCCGAGCGCGGAGCGCCACCGGCAGGGACCCAATATGGCCGGCCGGCAAAAACCTGTCAAATGGCTTTCAGCGCTGCCAGTCCGGATGTCGCCAGCCCGGCGGGGTTTCACTCCAGGCCGCGTGCCGCCAAACCTTCCTCATCCAGGCCCAGATAGTGGCCGATCTCGTGGAGCAACGTGGTGCGCACTTCGCGACGGAATCGGGCGGGGTCGTCGGCGGCCTCGTCGCGCAGGTTCTCCAAAAACAAGGTGACCGTCGGCACCAGCGGCGAGACGTCTGCGCTGCGCTCGCCGTAGCTGGGGCCGTCAAATAACCCAAGCAGATCGTCCGGCCACCCCTCTTTGACCAGTTGCCGGCTCGGTCGCTCCTCAAGCAACACAGGCAGATCCTCCAGGCGCTGGAGCAGCTCCACGGGCAGCGCGTTCAGGGTGCCGCGAATCTCGGCCTCTGCCAACCGCACCCAGAAGGCGGAATCATGTTCGGCTGCCGCATCCATGCCTCAAACCGTAGCAGGCCGACCGCGGCTTGGCAATGGAACGCAACGACGCCAGTAAAAGAATGACACCATCGGACGGTCGACCGTCCGATGGCGCGGGTGTGTGTAACGCATATGTTGATGTGTGGGGTGTGAAAAGGGAATGGGACGGACTAACCCAGCGTCCACGTTGGAATGCCACCTTCGGTATCGCGTGACTTTCGCTCAATCGGCTCCTTCGCGGCTTCCTCAACCATGGCATCACCGGCCGGGATACTCTGAACATGCCTGACAAGGGGAGCGGACATGCGGCGGGGCGAACCGGATATCGGAGGGCTCGCCGTGGCGACGGTGAAAAGCTGCCGCTGCAGCATCACCACCTCGGTCTTCAGGGAGCGAACCCAGACGACAAAGAGCCCAACAATACCCAATGCAAATAGCGTTGTCATACTCACCGTCTCTTTCCCCCGCACGCTGCAGACAGACCACGTAACCGGCATCTCCGAGCCCGAAGATAGGTCAAAATCCATCCCTCAACGTCTTTAAGCAAACCGCGGGCCAGAACTACCACGACCCGTTTTTTCTGAAAAACGGGATGGCGATTTGCAATGAATCAGGAAAAGCGTGAAATGTCCGCGCGGAAAACAGGGCCAGTATTTATCATATTCGCAAAAATGATAAAGATTGGCCTCGCGGGGATATTTTGTGCATGATACGCGATGTTTTGCACTGCATTTCCGATCAAGGGTTTTTTGATGAAACGGCAAACGAGCATGATCTCCTGTTCTTGTGGTCTTCTCCTGCTGGGCGTGGCATCTCTGGCCACGGCCGACACCGGGTTTCGCAATGACGGGTCCGGGTGCTTCATGAATACCAAGCCGCCGCTGCATTGGTCGGCGGAGAGCAACGTCGTCTGGAAAACACCCCTGAAGAGCTCCAATGCGTCGCCTTTGGTGCTTGGAAATCGCGTTTTTGTCTGCGAGGAACCGGACCTCTTGCTGGCCGTCGATTTTGCCGATGGGCACGTGCTCTGGGCCGCAACGAACAGTTACCTTGCGGTCACGCTCCCCGCTGACGTCCAGGCCGAACAGGAGAAGCAGGCCCGGGCGGAACTCCTCGCCGGCCAGGTGAAGACAGCCGAGAAGAAGGCCAACGAGGCCGAGAAGGCGACCAAAGGAAAGCCCGAGGACGCGACGCTCAAGGAGCAGGCCCAGTCTGCTCGGCAGGAAGTCAGCAAGATGAAAAAGGAACTGGCCGCTTTCCACGCCCACATCCTGCCGGAGACGCACCCAGTCAATGGATACAGCACGCCTACGCCGGTCACAGACGGCACCACCATCGGCATCGTCTATGGGTCGGGCGTGGTGGCCGGTTTCACGCCGGAGGGACAGCGCCTGTGGGGCCGCATTCTGCCTGTCCGGCCGCACAATGTCAGTTGGGGACACAGCGCCTCCGCGCGTCTGGCGGATGGTCTGCTGCTGGTGCATTTCGGAAACACCTTCTTCGCGTTCGATGCACGCACCGGCGCGGAGCGCTGGACCACCAATGCCCCCAGCGGGTTCGGCTCGCCGGTGATTACCGCGCTGGATGGCAAAGATGCGATCATCACGCCCGGCGGCGATCTCTTCGCCGTGGCTGACGGCCGCAAGCTGGCCAGCGGACTTCCCCGTTTTCCGTGGAACGGACCGGTTGTGCGCGACAACGTGATCTACAAGGTGGACGAAGGCGAGGCCGCCGCCTACGCCCTGAAGTCCGGCAATCCGGTTCAGGCCACGCGCCTTTGGGTGGCCTCCGTGCCCAAGGGGCGCTATTACGCCACCGCCGTACTGCATGAGGGCTTGCTTTACAACGTCAGTCAGGGCGGCGATCTGGTGGTGTTCGATGCGCAGAGCGGCACCATGGTTTACGAGCATGCGCTGCAGCTGGGCGGCGGCACGACCGTCTATCCGAGCCCCGCACTGGCGGGCGGGCGGATCTATGTCAGCGGCGACAACGGTGTCACGGTGGTCGTCAAGCCGGGGCGTGTCTACGAGGAACTCGCGCGCAACAAGCTGACGTCGTTCCGCAGTTCACCGACCTTCGTCGGCGACAGCCTGCTGATCCGCACCCTGACCGGTCTCTACCGCATCCAGGAGCGGTAGGTTTCCGGCATCACAGCCCGAAATGCTTCCAGAGCGCGGCCAGGCATGGCTGCATGGCCGCCAAGGCCGGCGCGATGACCAGCGCCGGCAGGAAATTGGCCATGCGGCAGGTCTTGATCTCGAGCAGCAGCAGGCCGATGCCCAGCACGAGCACACCGCCGGTGGCGGTCAGTTCGGTGACCATCGGCGCGGTGAGAAACCCCTGGCACCAGACGCCGCCGAGGGTCAATGCGCCCTGAATCACCAGCACGGACAAGGCCGCGAAGGTCACGCCCATGCCCATCGCCGCGGCAAACGCCAGCGCGGTGAAGCCATCGAGAACGCTCTTGATGATCAGCAGCGTGGTGTCGCCCGAAACGCCCTCCTGAATCGAGCCCAGCACCGTCATCGGGCCGACACAGAAAACCAGGGTCGCCGTCACAAAGCCACGGATGAAATCACCCCGCCGCAGGAACGCATGCCGGGCCGTATGCGCCTGCAGCCAGTGCCCGATCTGGTCCAGGCGCGCCTGCAGATCCCACCAGGTGCCCAGCAGACCGCCGATCAGCACGCCGCCCAGAACCAGCAGGACATTGGCCGTCTTCAGGGCCATGCTCACCCCAATGGTCAGCACCACCAGCCCGATACCCTGCATGACCGCCTCGCGCATGCGGTGCGACAGCCGGTCTCCCAGCCAGGATCCCAGACATCCGCCAATCAGCACCGTGCCAACGTTGATGCATGTGCCCGTCATGCCGCCGTCCCCTTCCTCCGTGCGCGCCACCGAAGACGCACATGCAGACAGCATAGCACTCACGCAGCTCGCCGGCACGCCTCCTGTTGGCAGCGTCCTGTTGGCACCCGGCGCTCGCTGTGAGCGACCCATGATGAACGTTTGCATTGAAACCCAGGCGCGGGATGTTTAACGTGGGAGGCGACATGCATGAACCGTTACTCCTGATCGCAGCGGCCACGGCGCCGGCTGGCATCGATAGCTGGCTGGCCAATGTGCAGCATATCTTCGACCGCGGCGGCTTTGCCATGTGGCTGCTGTTGGCCTGCTCGCTGCTGGCCACGACCGTCACCGTCGAGCGCCTGCTGGTCTTTTGGCGCAACCGACGGGCGTTGGGCCGCGGCGGCGAGGCGGTGGAGGCTGTCCTGGGTCTGACCAAGCAGGGGCGCCTCGATGATGCCCTGGCCTGCGCCCGCGCCGCCCCCGGCATGGCCTGCCGCGTGCTGACCGAGGGGCTGCGCCACCATGAACTGGGCCTGCACGACAGCCTCGAGGAGGCCGCCAATGCCGAGATCGACCGGCTGCGCCGCGGTCTGGCTGTGCTGGACACGATCATCACGCTCGCGCCGCTGCTTGGCATCCTGGGCACGGTCACCGGCATCATTCGCTCCTTCCATGTGCTGGGCCTGAACGATACCGTCGATCCCTCCGTGATCAGCGGCGGCATCGCCGAGGCGTTGCTGACCACGGCCGGCGGCCTGGCCGTGGCCATCGTGGCGCTGATCCCATTCAACTATTTCGTCACCCAGGTGCGCCGGCGTGCGCGCACGCTGGAACACACCATCCACCTGTGCGAAATGGCCTACGGCCAGGGGCGGCAGCATGCGCCTTGATACCGGCTACGAAGAGCGGCGCGCGCGCATCGAGCTCATCCCGCTGATGGATGTGCTCTTTTTCCTGCTGGTCTTCCTGATCTACGCGATGCTCTCCATGACCACCCACCACGGCTTGCGCGTCAACCTGCCGCGCGCCGCCGGCGCCACGGAAGTCGGCAAGCGATTGGTCATCACCGTGCAGGCCGATGACCAGCTTCAGCTCGATGGACATCCGCTGACGGCCGACGATCTGGTGCTGGCCGTGGCCGAGCAGTGGCGCGCCACGCGCCTCCCCGTGCTGGTCAGCGCCGACCGCAGCGCGCATCTGGGCACCGGGCTCGAACTGCTGGGCCGGCTCAAGGCGGCCGGCGTCGAGGCTGTGACGTTTCAGGTGCAACAGGCGCGCAGGTGAAACCAGGCATGGACCGCGAAACGCAACAATCCGGGTGGCGCGATTTGCGCGTCGGCGGGACCGTGTCCCTGATGGCGCACGCTGCCCTGTTGCTGACGCTGGGCGTCTTCTTTGCCCAGGCGCGCAAAGCGATCTTCGTCCCACCGTCCATGCAGGCGGTGCAACTGGACCTGAGCCTGGGCGGCAGCTCGGATGGCGCCGACACGCCATCCGCCGACCGATCCGAGGCGCCGGCTGCGCCGCAGTCCGCGCTGGCGCCGGCACGCCCCACGCTCGCGGCCACCGCGCCGACCGAGCAGCGCCTGACGGCGCCGCAACCGGAGGAGGTCGTGGTCGACCGCCTGGCCGATCACGGGGCGATCTCCGCGCCGACGTTGGCCACGTCCGGCAAGCGCCTCTTTGGAGCCGATCTCGCCGTTGCAACGGGCGGTCCGGCATCCGATCATGCAACGGCCGGCACAGGCGGCGACGGTGGCGTGGGCGGCATCGGCATCGAAGGACCTGTCGGTTTTCGGCAGACGATCAAGCCCGTGTATCCGGAGAGAGCGCGGACGCGGGGCGAAGAGGGCCGCGTGGTGGTGGACGCCTGGGTGGGCGCCGATGGACGCGCGCGTTCCGTGAGCGTGGCGACCTCCAGCCGGTTCTCCGATCTTGACCGCGCCGCGGTGCAGGCGATCGAGGGCGCATCATTTGCGCCCGCGACCGAAAATGGCCAAGCCGTCGCCGCGCGTGCGCGCATCACCATCGTCTTCCGTTTGGTGAAGTAGCGGGAAGGGCGAAAGGCTCACCGTGTCGTCGCGCACCGAACCCGGATCATGGCGTCGCGTGGTCCAGCAGTACCGACTTGGCCGGGGCTGTCGGTAGGGCAGGCGGCGGCGTTGGGATGCCGGCCTGTGTGCGACCGGTGACAGTCTGGATCTCCGGAGCGGAATCGCCAATCCAGGCGCGGAACTTGTCGTGCGTACGCCTGAGGGCCGGATTCTCCAGACTGGTCTCGAAACGCAGCCGGTAGACACCGCGGGGCTCCGCCTGGAACCGCACGATCACCGGGCCCGCCATATAGAGCTCGTGACGTGACTCATCGGCGGTGGGATCGTAATAGCGGACCTGCAGCGTATGGGCGCCCGGCAGCAGCAAGAGCTGTTGCTCGCTGCCCAGTTTCATGCGCAGGAGCCGTTCCATCGGTGCGCCGTCGATGGCCACGACGTCCAACAGCGCCGGCACGACCAGCACGCACGTCTCATCAGGCGGCAGTGGCGCGCCGGGATAGGCCTGGTACGTGCTCGTCGATGCACAGCCGGACAGGAGTACGGCCGCAATCAGAATCCCCGTGAATCCCTTGAACATGACGCCCCCGTTTCGCGCCGCTTGTGCGGCGACATGGGATCCAGCATGCGCGGCCTGTGTTAGAACGGGATGAGGACGCCCGGGATCACGGCGCCGGCCAGGCCAGCGTGAAGCAGCCGTCGGTGTTGGTTGTCCACTGCCCGGTCCAGGGCGAGAAGGTCTTGACGCGGATGGTGTGGGCGCTGGGAGAGAACTCCATCAGCCGCATGAAGCCGTCGCCGCCATTCTGGTAATCCTGGTAGTCGGACAGCACGACGTCCACCCAGCGGTTGCCGCCGATGGCCTCATGGCGGCGGCCTTCGCCATGCCGGTGGCCGCACAGCATCAGGAAGAGGTTGGGATTATTGGTGAGCGAGGAGAAGATCTCCGGACCTTCCTTGGTCCATGAGGACGGCTTGGGCCAGGGGGCCGGGTTCAGCAGCGAGTGCGTCACGACGATGGCGCGGCGCGTGGCGTTGGACTTCAGCACCGCATTGGCCCACTGCATCAGGCTGGCGTTCTCGCCCGCCGCCATGGTCAGCGCCACCACGACGAAGTCCTGTCCACCCGCGCTGAAGAGATCGACATGGCTGTCGTTGTTGGTGCCGAAGTGGCCTCCGTAATAGCTGCGGCCGGCGAAATGGTTCACGCCGAAGAAGGTGTTGAAGGCCGCCGTGCCGCCGTAGTAGGTGTCATGGTTGCCGACCACCGCGCTATAGGGAATGCCCTCCGGCAAGCCGCTGCGCGCCGGATCCTCGAGGCGGTAGAGGGCATTGGTGGCGCGATGCCACTGCACCAGCACCTTGCCGCCATCGTTGCTGATATCTCCTTCGGTGGTCACATAGACGATGTTACGGCTGACGCGGTTGGAGAGGATCCATGCGGTCTGAGCCTCGAACATCTCGGGCTTGCCGTTGCCGCGCAGCGCCGTGTACATCTGCGTATCCGGCAGCACGGCGACGATGAAATCGCCGGCCGCATGCGGCGTGACCGGCTCCTGCCTGGTCAGAAGGAATGGCGATGACCGATCGGACGCCGGCGCCTCTGCCATCTTGGGTGCCGCGGCGGCGGGCTTTTCAGCCGCCTGTGCCACCAGCATGCCACCAGCCAGCATTTCCGCCATCAACCAAGTCATGAGTCGTTTCGTCATGTCGAGTCTCCCTATGCCAATACGTGAGTACGGCTTGCCTGCTGTTTGCTGTAGACGCGGCGCTCTGCCGCCGCGCGTTCCAGGTTCAGCACGCCGGCAGAGGCTACAGTTTCAGATCCTTGACCGCCAACGTCCTCAGGCGTTTCGCCGCCGCGTTCCACGCCGCGGTTTCTCCGGGTTTGAACGTCTGGATTGGGAAGGCCGCCTGGATCAGCGGCTGGCCGGCAGCCAGGTCCGGGATGATGCCGCAGCCCATGGCCTGCACCAGCAGGTTGCCGACCGCCGTGGCCTCTTCCGGCCCCGCCAGGACCGGCACGCCCACGGCATCCGCCGTGAACTGGTTCAAGAGCGTGTTCTTGCTGCCGCCGCCCACAATGTGCACAACGGTCGTCGTCGTGCCGGTGACGGCTTCGATCTGCGCATTGACGAAGCGGTACTTGAGCGCCAGGCTTTCGTAGACGCAGCGCAGGATCGCGCCACGATCCGCGGGCGCCGTCTGGCCCGTGCGCGTGAGAAAGGCGCGGATGGCCTGCTCCATGTCGGGCGGATTGTAGAAGCTGGCGTGGTCCGGATCGATCAGCGCGGCGAACGGAGCTGCCGCCTGCGCCAGCCGTGTCACCTCGTCCCAGGCCATGCGCCGTCCATCCGTCGTTGCCCAGACGCGCAATAGTTCCTGGACAAGCCAGGTTCCCATGCAGTTCTTGAGCAGGCGCGTGTTGCCGATGCCGCCTTCGTTGCTCAGGTTCGCGTCCAGTGCGGCGTCGGTCGTGATCGGCTTGCGCACCAGCCGGCCTACCAGCGACCAAGTTCCCGAACTGATGATCAGCGCGTGCTGCGCATCCTTGACCGGCGCCGCCGCAAAGGCGCTGGCGGTGTCGTGCGAGCCCACCGCGATCAGGTCGGCCGCATGCAGCCCGAGCGAGGCCGCCAGCGGTGCCTGGAGCGCGCCGATGCGAGTGCCCGGAGCGACGATCTCCGGCAGCAGGCGGCGGGGAATGCCGAGGGCGCGCAGGATCGGGCCGCTCCACTGGCGACGGCGGGCGTCCATGAGCTGCGTCACGCTGGCGAAGGTCGAGTCCACCGCCGTGCAGCCGCCCAGATAGTAGTTGAAGAGGCTCGGGATCGGCAGGTAGCAGGCGCTGGCCTTGAGCAGCTCCCTGCGGCGTGTGACGAACCAGAGCAGTTGGTTGCTGACATTGAACGGCTGAAAATGGATGCCCGTGATCTCGTAGATGCGCCGCTTGTCCATGCGTGCCTGGACCTCGGCGACCATCTGATCCAGGCGGTGATCGCGATAGCAGTGGACCCGGCCCAGCACGTCGCCGTCGGCGCTGATGACATGGCCGTCGGCGCCCCAGGTGTCGATGCCGATGGCGTCCAGCCGTTCGCCAAACTGGCGCCGGAAGGCCTGCAGCCCCAGGATGATCTGGTGGTAGATGGCCACGTCATCCCAGTAGGTGCGTTCGGTGACGGCACCTGTGCGGTCGGGCAGGAAGAACGACACGCCGCCATGGGCGAAGCGATGGATCTCCTCCATGCGCAGGCCGTTCGTGCCGAAGGTTCCGACAAAGCACTTGCCGCCCGAGGCGCCCAGATCGACCGCGAAGAGACGTTTTTCGTTCATGGCTTAACTACGAACAGGTTGCCGAGGCCCAGGCGGTCATCCGGGTCGAACACATGCTTCAGCCGGCGCATCTCGGCGATGCCGTCGGCGCCATACATCACCTGCAGCAGGTTGGTCTTGAGCTTGCCGATGCCATGTTCGGCCGAGACGCTGCCGCCCCACGTCACCACCTGCCGCGCCCACGCCGCATAGAGCGCCTTGCCGCGCGCATACTCCTCCATGTCGCGCGGCAGGATGTTGACGTGCACATGATTGTCGCCGATGTGGCCGAAGATCACATGCTCCAGATCGGCTGCCGCCAGGTCGCGCCGGTAGAGCGCCATCACCGGCCGCAGAGCCGTATCCGGTACGGAGAGATCGGTGCCCAGCTTGGTCAGTCCCGGATGCTTGCGCTGCCGCTCGGCGATGCGCAGGTTCACCTGTTCTGGCGCGGCGTGGCGGAACTCCTTCAGCCGGCGCAAACCGCCCGGGTCGATGGCGGCCCAGGAATCCTCCGCGCTGCCGCCGGCGGCCTGCAACCAGGACGCCAGGGCTGCGCCGTCTGCCGCGGCCTGATTCTCGTCGGCTGCCGCATATTCCACGTAGACCGCCTGCCGCCACTGCTCCGGCAGCACCGGCAGATGCGCGCCGGCGGCGCGCGCCTGCCGCAGCAGGTTGAGCACGCCGACGTCGAAATACTCGATCGCCACCGGCCGCGTGGCGCCGCGCGCGTCGGCGCCGCGCAGCCACTCAACCAAGTCCATCGCCCGCTCTTCGCTGGCGACGAAGCAGACCATGCCCCAGGTTACGGGCGGGCACGGCTGCAGGCGCAGTTCGATCTCCACGATCACGCCCAGCGTGCCCTCACTGCCAATGAAGAGGTCGATCGGCTCCAGATCGGACGCCGTGGCATAGCCCGCGGCGCTCTTCACCGCCGGCTCGACATAGGCCGGCACGTGGCCCGTGAGGACGCGGCCGCTGCGCGCGGTCAGGCGGAAGAAGCCATCCACAGCGCGCGGGGTCTGACCGCGCGCCAATTCAAGCACGTCGCCATCCGCCAGCACGACCGTGAGCGCGGTCACGTGCCGGCGCGTCGCGCCATAGGCGAAGGAGCAGGCGCCCGAGGCATTGCAGGCCACCATGCCGCCGATGGAGGCCGAGCTTTCGGTGGGATCGGGTGTGAACATCCAGGATGATCGGTGCAGGTGCGCCAGCGCTTCGCGGCTGGCATCGCTCCATGCCGTTGTGTTGACCGCGCCGCCCTCCAGAAAGGCGCGCAGGGCGTTCAGGGTCACCCCCGGTTGCACGCGCACGCACGGCTGGCCGGACTCGTCGAAGGCCACGCCGAGAATGCGGTCCATGCGCGTCAGGCTCAGGACCAGGCCGCCATCCGGCACGGCGCCCGCGGTGATGCCGGTGCGCGCGCCCTGGATCGTCACTGGCCAGCCGCGGTCGGCTGCGGTACGCAGGACGCCGGCCACATCATCCGGGGTCGCCGGTAAGGCCAGGCCATCCGCCTGGCCGACACGGCGGGACTCGTCCCGCAGGTGGTCGGGCGAAGCATGGGCGACGTCGGCCAGAATCATATCAGTTGGTGCAGGCATGGTGAATCTTGATGGCGCGAACAACGCCCCATCTTATGCCACCGCTGCCCGTTCAGAAAAGAGAGAAAGGATGTCCGGGCCGGCCAGGAAGGGCCGACCCGGTTGCATGCTCAGCCGACGCGCAAGCGTGGTGGCCGCGCGTCAAGCCGCCGGTGCGGGCTTGGTATACGTGGCGCTGCCGAACCCCAGAATCGGGTAGAAGATAATCGGCAGGAAGATCAGACCAACCACGAAGCCGCCGCCCTTGCCGAAAGCCTTGGCAAGACCGAGCAGTGTGAGGACGCCAATCACGATGTTGGCGACCGGGACGAAGTAGAGCACCAACCACCAACCCGGCTTGCCGGCGATGAGCAGCATGATATAGGCATTGTAGAAGGGAATCAGACATGCCCAGCCAGGCTGACCGGCCTTGGAAAAGACCTTCCAGAGTGCGGCAATCATCATCACGACAACGGCCAGATAGAGAAGGACCAGGAGAGACAGGATCATGCGGCACCCCTTTTGTTGTTGGGCGGCGTTGCACGCCGCACCGGTTGTTATCTTTATGTCAATTCCATTGCCGCCCGTCAATGTGCAAACGCGGGCGGGGGCATTGACAAAACAGCCGGCATCGCCAATTCTTCCGGCACCTGTGAGTGACAAGGCCATCCTGGCGGCAATTGAACGCGAACTGCACGCGCGCGCCTGTGCGGCGGACGCGGCCGTGCTGCTGCGCTTCTTCAAGACCGGCCCGGGCGAGTACGGTGCCGGCGACCGCTTTCGCGGCATTCGCGTGCCGGCGCTGCGCCAGCTCGTGCCTCGCTTTGCAGACCTTTCGCTGAACGGCATCGCGCGTTTGCTGGCTGCGCCGCATCATGAGGATCGCCTGCTGGCGCTGCTGCTGCTGGTCCGGCGGTTTGAGGCGGGTGACACAAGCGAACGGCGGCGGATCTTCGCGCTTTACCTGCAGTTGACCCGCCGCATCAACAACTGGGATCTGGTCGATCTCTCTGCTCCGGGCATCGTGGGCGCCTGGACCGCAGAGCACGCTCTCGCGCCGCTCGACGCGCTGATCCGCTCGCCCGTACTCTGGGAGCGCCGCATCGCCATGGTGGCGACCCTGCACCTGATCCGTCTCGGCCGGTGCGCGCCGACGCTGAAGTTGGCGCGCCACTGCCTGACCGACCGCGAGGACCTGATGCACAAGGCCGCGGGGTGGATGCTGCGCGAAGTCGGCAAGCGCGATCTGGCCGCCTTGCGCGGCTTTCTCGATCAGCACAGCGCTGCCATGCCGCGCACCATGCTGCGATATGCCATCGAGCGCTTGGAGGAGCCGGAGCGGAAGGCCCTGCTGGAGCGGTCCAGGCCAAAGGCTAAGGGTTGAAGCCATGGAACGCGAGAGCATCACCGGACGCCGGGGCCGGCGTCCATCCAAAGAGAATTATCCTGCTGAAAAACAGACTGGAGGGGCGCGGGCCTCCGCGCCCGTGTCCAGCGCGCCCGACGAAGAGCGCGACTGACGTCATCAACGATATGCTTCTTCGTCCTCGACAAGAAGTCGAGTAGCCGACAGCCTCTCTCCCTAAACCCTAAACCCTAAACCCTCACTATGCTTCCGCTCGAACAAGTCCTGACCCATCTGCCGCACATCGGCCCGAAACGCGCCGCGCAGCTTGTCGCGGCGGGCTGCGTGTCATGGTCCGACGTTCTGGCGGCCAACGATCCTTTGGGCCTTGGCGTCGAACGGTGGGGCGCGGTCGTCGCGGCGACGCAGCGCTCGCTGGCGGCGCTGGCGGCGGATGATCCCTTGCCGCTGACGGCGGCCCTGCCTGGGCGGGAGCAGTGGCGGGTGCTGCACGCCTGGCTCGATCAGGCGACCTTCTTCGGTAAACGCGCGAAAATACATGAAAGGGGTAAAAGATAGATGAAAATCACGCACACAAAAGGGTGGATAAAGATATCCTATGAGCTTGGTTCCTAGCCCTCTATGACCGCTTGCGACGTGTCCAGGCGGAAGCCAGCGCGGCGCCGGCCAATCCAGCAGCAGCGGCCCATCCGGAAGCACCGGTGATGCTCATGGAGTTCAGGGTGTCCTGGCCGCTGCAGATGCGGTCGGCATGGTTCGAGGAAACATAGGCAGCCGCTAGGTAGTCGTCGGCCGTGACGCATCTGCCCGTCAGCACCCGGGCGTCATCGCCGGCGCTTTGGGCCAACGCCATCAGCAGGCGGTCGCGCTGTGCGAAGTAGCGCATGCGGGCAGTCGCATTGCTGGCAACCAGGTCGGAACCCGGCATGACCACTTTGCGCATCGTGGCCGTGCGAACGCCTCCGGTGACGTCCGTTATTTGCACGACGACATTGCTTGAGGTCTCATGCAAAATCGTGCAGCGCGGCGCGGCCACAGCGGCACGCGGATCGGAGAGGCCCGCACGACGGGCAGCGACGACGTCGCCATACGTCGGAGCGTTGCTCTGCGCCAGCGCGGCTCCAGCCTCCATCACCAGTAAAAGGAATAGGCTCTTCATCATATACCTCATGGGCTATTGGTCCGCACGCCGATCATCACGCCGCCTTCGAACTGCCACCAGCAGTTGGAATCCACCCGGATCTCGCCGCTGCGCGGCAGCCGGCCGTTTGGCATCAACCCTCCAAGAACCTTGAAGGGGTGATCGGCGTCGCCGCCACCAAAGGGGATGTTGCGCAGGGGCACGAGTTGCACGTTGCGCAGAACCTCGGGCACCGAAACCACGTAGACATAGCAGTCGGATGGACCATCCGACGTGGCGACGCTCACCAGACTCGGGAAGCTGTTGGAGACGACCGGGAGGCCAATCACCGTCCCGTCCTCGATCGTTGCACGAAAGGGAACCACCGGCTCGATCGAGGGCGATAGGTTGAAGTGGACGTAACACGACATGGTGCCGTCGGCATTCGTCGCCGCCCCCATCATGTCGCAGCGCGCCTGCGCGTTGTAACCAGATTCATCCTGCTCCAGATCGGCCACCATCCAGGCCGTGGTGATCGGATCATTGACGGCAATCTCAAGGTCGGGAATCTGCTCGCGCGCCCACTCAAAGTCGTTGCTGGCGCTCATAGTCATCGCGTCGTTAAGGTCAAGGACCTCTTTCACGGCGGCGGCGCTGCTGGCGCTGGCGATCCGGTTGGTGGGGCCGAGCAGCGTCCCGTCATCCATGAGCGTCAGATACATGATGCGCACCGCCTCTGACGGAGGAATCTTCGTATAGGCCACCTCGACCGTCAGTAGGCTGGCTAGAATGAGCGCCGTCAGGCTCCATCCGGATAGACATTTAGGCAGAAGGCGAGAGATGCGGTGCGCCAGCCAAAGGGAGAGTGCCGGCCACAGCAGAGCAATGATCACCACCGTCCAGAACGCTGGAACGCTATTTGTCATACCCGCTCCAATCTGGAGGCGATACAGGTCAGACCCATAACATCTAGGGTGAACAACGCGAAGGCCGAAAGATCATGGAACGGACCGCAGACTGCCTGTCCCCATCCAGCCGCCACCAGGGCGACAGTCGCGATGCGCAGCACGTTGGCGAACAAAGCCAGCGGAAGAGCCGCCGTGACCAGCAGCACCCCCCGGAACCACGGCATCCTGGAGAAGCAGGCAAGACCGGAGGCCAACAGGACCAGCGCCAGCATGGAGCGCATGCCGCTGCAGGAAGAAGCAACATCCAGCGAGAACCCCCGCCCGCAGGTGGACAGTATCCGCGTGCCCTCCCTCTCGACCTCCACCCCAATGCCATTTAACAGGGAGGATGCCAGCCAGGCGCAGGCAAGTTGGAGATAAATCACCACGTCCAAATCCCGCACTCGAAGTGGTTTGTGTTCCCCAGGAAATCAATAAGGTCGCCGGTACGGCCAGGCTTCCCGTTGATCGTGATACCGCCCCAGAACGGCAGGATGCTGCTGTCTGATGTCACCTCCTCGATGTTGCCGACCACCATGAAGAAGGCACCCGAGTAGGACTGCGACAGCACGACCGTGGTCTGATAGGCCGCGTAGACGCCGCCCGCCGTCACGATGCTGACGGTGTTCGGCCAGGAGTTGCTTTCCACGCCCTGCCACTCCCAGGATCCGGACATAAGCGAACTGCGGATTTTGATTCGCGGCGCATTGGTCGGCGCCACGCTGAACCACGACCAGACGTCGGCGACTAGGTTGGTGCCTTCGGTGCGCGTCTGGAAGCCGATGATCTGGATAGTGGCGTTTGTTGTCGGGGCGGCTGTGAGGCCGTAGGACGCAACGTACCCATGGACAATCGCATGCTGGTGCTGGCTCGCCACCGTCGCGTAGAGCGCGGCAATTCGATTTGAGATGTCGGCGTTGCTGGCCGCCACGTCGCGCGTGAGTTGCTCATTGGCAGCGGCCTGTCCGGCCATGGAGCCCAACTGCTGCACCGACACGGCGCCGTTCGGTGGGATGATCTCGCCTGTGGACTCGTTGACGCCCAGGATCGAGACGCGCCGAGCCAGAGCGCTGGCGGAAACCAGACAGGAGACGATGATGACACTGGCGATCCGGTTTCTCATGGCGCATCCTCCGCGTAGAGCACGTAGTTGCTCCAATACTGATGCATGGGGGCGTTGGAACGCCCTAGGTCGACCGCAGGAATCCAGGAGAGACCATGGGCATAGTTCGACAGGTCAGAGATTTGCGACCGGGCCAGCGGATCTGTGGCGTTGGTCTGTACTTCATTTAGGTCGCGCGTGGTCGCCAGTTTCGAGTCATTCGTGATTGTCACCCAGTCCAATGACAATGATCCAACGGCACCGATCTGATTCTCTTCAGGTAGCAACGTGGCAGGCAGAGTGGCATATGCGCTCGCCCAATAAACCCACCCGGCACCGTTGGCGGCAAAGAGCTCCCAGTTTTGTTGTTTTGTGAGGTCAGCCTCTGTCAACGCATAGAGGGTTGACCCATCATCACCCGTCCATTCGGTGCGTTCCCACCTATCATCCCACCACGGATTTCTAAAAACAGTTCCTACCTGTGGTCCGTTGTATCCTTCTCCGGAAACGCCGGTAATCATGATGTCTGTCGATTTCGCGAACGTCACCGTCCAGGTGCCATCTTCTCGCTGTTCAGTGCGCGATTGTCTATATGGAGACTCCAACATCGCCACCGCGCCCGTTGCCATGATCGCGCCCACGTCGTCGCTGCTCAGTCCGTGGGGGATCGCCGAGATTAGGCCGGCCGCAATATTCGTTGCTCCCGCCGGCGTCACCGCCGCACCCGCCACTGCCTTCACATAGTTGCTGCCTGCCAGCGCCGCCAGCGCAATCGCCGCCTCTAGGTTAGTCTGCGACACCTGGAGCGCAGTGAAGATCTCCAAACCCAGTGCCAATCGCGCTCCAGCCTCCGTCTGTACGGATCCGTACGGTTCATACCAGGACACAGCCACGGGCTGAGGGTGCGCGGCGATGACGCTGGTTCCGTGCTGACGCAGAGCGCCCTGGGCATGCACCAGGCTGGACGTCGGATCGGTGATTGCCAGCACCCAGGTCATGGGGGAGTTTGTTGGCAGCACACGATCGACATCGAGGCGCACATAGGCCCACCCCATGCCTCCGGCGAGCGGATCAGACACCCGCCCCAAAGCACCCGTAACCTGATAGGACGTGCCGAAGTCCTGGTGATTCGTGAGAGCATGGAACACGACCGCCGTAGCGGTAGACAGATCCATGGGGCGCTGATAGCAGGAAAGCTGAACCTCCAGGTCGACAACCGAACCTCGATAAAGATCGAGAGTCTGATCAATCTGGTCAGACGTATCGACCCTCTTGACGATGTTCGCCGACAACCCAGCCGCGGAGAGCTGCACGCACAGAAGGGCCATGGATGCGGTACAAGAGATGATGCGTTTAACTGACATTTGGACTCCTTAACGTTGTGCTGCCGTCGATGACGATGGGGTTTTTTTCCGAAGGCACATTAGGCACGACGACATTGACTGTCCCAGCGCCATGCATCGAGTACAGGGCATTGACGGCCGCCGTCACTTCCAGAAACCACGACAGCGGGACCTGCGTGATCGGCCCTCCCGGCTTTAAGTTGAGTTTTAGGGTCTTCATGCCGTGATCTCCTCGATGACGCTGTAGCCGTTGCCGCCGTCGCGTTGCAGGCGCCGGTTTACATTGCCCGCGATCATTGCCAGGGCGGCGGCGGACGTCAGCCCTTTATGGCACCTGGTAGTAGTAATGGTGTTGACGGTTGTCGCCGTCCAACAGCCTCCGTTCAAGATCCAGTCAGTGCTGACGTTTGGACGTTCGCCTTGCAGTGTCCAGTGTTCTGGATCGGCGCAATTCGGGGCGCATGAGAGAAAGGCCATGGCTCAAATGATCCTATCGATTCCGAAGGTTACGCCGGCGTTTTCGTAGGGATTAAAAAGGCTGGTGCCGAACGCTTGCCCTTTATAGAACCATGCGCCGATTACGATCGAACGGCGTCGGACGCGGTACATGTAGCCAGCCATCTGTTCACAGACGGATTCGTAGTAGGTTCCGGCGGGCGGGGGGCGAATGTCGCTAACTCCGGCGGATTGGTAAATGGCTCTGATTCCTTGGGCCGTAATTTGCGCGAGGCCCTCCTGTGTCCATTCTTCGACGGCGGCCTGGCGGTAACGGCGGACATATGTCAGGTGACCGTTTGATGCGTAGGTCGTTTCGTAGTAGGCCTCGACGGTTCGGGCGCTTTCGAGAAACCAGTCGGTGTCCACCATGCGGAGCGCTTGGTCGGCAATGCGCGCCTGCCAGACAAACATCGGTTTGGTCAACGGAGGGCTCTGGATTCTGAAATAACCATCTGCCGGCAAAAAGGCGGCGCCAATGATCGGCGTGTCCGGCAGCATGTAAAGATACTGTCCGACGTTTAACCATGCCTGCCAGTCTGAATTGGCGACGACCTCTCCGCTGGCGGTTGATATTCCGCGGCTCAGGACGTTGGCTGGGTTGTAGGTGTATCCCTTATTACAGGAAATCCCAATTCCCAAGAGCGGTTTGCCGTCCAGGTCCTGCACGTAGGCGCATGTGGTATTGGACATGATGGTGGCGTCGTTTCGGTCTAGGCTTTCATCGCCATGAGGTAATCGATCTTTGCCGCCAGGTCCCGTGTGTTGCGTTCGATCGCCACCAGGGCCTCGCGGGCGGCTGACTCCTCTTCGCGGGCGAAGATCACGCGCCGCACGATCTCGTCGCCGTCAGAGAGGTTCCTGGATCTCCAGTTCGTCTGGCCCTGCAGCCTGGAGGAGTCCTTCTCGAACTGTTTCTGGGCCGCCACGTCGGCGCGTTCATCCTTCAGCTCCCCCTGCCAGGAACTTGGATCCTTGTACCAGGACCAGGTGCGGGAAACCTCTGCCTGGGCGCGCGACAGGCGATCGGCGGCCGAGGAGGCCATGTCCTTCTCGGCCGATTCCTGGGCGCGCAGGTTGTCCAACATCAGCCGGCGCTGCTCCTCGGCACGTTCGCGATCCAGCCGCAGACGCTCCGCGGCTGCCTCGCGCTCCTTGTCCTGCACCTCATCCATGGCCTTCTGCAATTCACGGTTGTAGTCATCGGCCTCTGCGGCGTAATTTGCCGCATTGATCTCGCGGCGCCGCGCCGCGTCCGCGGCAGCGGACCGGGCAGAGTCAAGCGTACCCTGGGCAGCCTCCAAACCCTCCCTGGCCTTGTCCCAGTCCAGCATGGGCTTGCGCTTCTCCAGGGCGTCTATTCGCGCAACGATGATCGCGCGCTCGATTTCGGTACTGTCGACCTGAGCATCCCATTTGTTGGCCGCCGCCTCTGATGTCGGTCGACGTCCAAGCGCCAGAAAGGCGGATCGGTTGGCATCGAGCGCGGCTTCTGCTTCCGCTCTTTGTTGTTCCAGCTGCAGGCGCTCTTTCTCGGCATTGCCCGCCGCCTGCTTTGCCACTCTCAGCCTCAGTTCGGCGTCTTCGACACTCCGATCGGCAGCATCGATCGCGCTCTCTGTATCCAACTGCCTGCGCGCATTTCCCCAAAGCAGGCTGATCCTTTTGTTCTCCTGAGGATCAGCCTGCGATTGGGCGCGTGCCTGCGCCTCGGAGAGATCCAGCTCGGACATGCCAGCGGAGAGCTTCGTGTCCCGAACACGCTTATGAGCCTCGGCCGCCCGATCGATAGCCGTTGCCGCCCGATCGGCGTCTTCGGCCAAGTCTTGGTAACCCTTCTGTATCTTGTCCATCGCCGCTTCATCGAGCTTCGATGCCGCATCCACCATCTGCTCAGTTCGGCGTTTGGCTTCCTCGGCCTTCTTGGCCATCTCGTCGAGGGTTTTGTCTGATTTATAACCGCCGAACATCCCAGCAAATCCAAGACTGGCATCCTTTACCAGCGAGAAGGCTTTCCATGCGACATAGCCCACACCAGCGACCCGCAGCAGCCCCATTTCAAGGCCATGTATTTGATGGCCGAACTCTGCGATGGATTTGGATACGGGGCCAAGGGAGCCAGGGAGCTTCTCAGACCTTTGACCGAAAGCGACAAGCACGTCAGTGAGCGAAGCCGTCCCCTGTTTTGCTTCCTCCTGCGCCTTCTTCAGGTCCTTAAGCAACTTCACGTGCTGCTCTTGCGTTGCTTTTTGTGCTGATGAGTCAACCAGACCATTGAGAGACCCTGACGCAGATTCCTTCTGCCAGGAATAGTCCTGGGTCTTGCGAAACGATTGGGCGACCTCTTCGTTGGCAGCCAGAATGCGCCGCTTGGCGGCCTCCACGATGGAGGAGGCCGAGTCGCGCGCCATCAATGTGAACTCCAGAACGTTCACTTCGGCTCCGCTTGCTGAGGACGATGCGCCTCAATGATCTCGGCCATGGCCGCGCGGATGGCCCGCAGCGCGTCCGCGGCCGCGCCGCCACCATCAGACTTGCCTCCTCCGGAGAGGGCACAGTGTATGGAGAAAGCCCGCGCATAGGCCCGTGCGGTCGACAGCATGGATGTGCCGCGAGTCCAATAATCGGCGCTCTCTCCGGACAGGACGCACAGATCGTGGATAACGCTCTGCCAATCCATGGGAGGGGATGGCTTCCGGCGAGACGACGGCATCGCTGGCGCTGGTATGCAGGCGTCAACCGCGGCCTCAACTTCGGATCGTGTCGCGCCACAATGCAGAGCCCACCACGAGATGGCGCGCGTTGTGGTGTCACGATCGGTCAGCATCGCCAGAGATGGCAGCATCTCGATGCGACGGAAGAGCGGCCACAGGGAATCCGGAACCTCGACCTCCCTGCCGCGTCCATGCGCCAGGGCAAACGCCAGGGCATGCAGGTACATGATGCCGGAGTTCGCGTACCATGCGCGCCCGTATGTATCCCACCAGACGGCCGCCATGACGGTCATCGGCCAGAGCCAGGCGTTGCCGGCGCGGATCGGTGTGCCGATCAGGTCAAAGCGCTCTCCGCGACAGGGAGACTCGACGTCCAGGCCAAGCTCCTGCAGCCACAGGATCTCTTCGATCGTTGGCTCGACCTGATGGCGTTCGCGCAGTTCACGAATGTGGGCCGCGGCGACCGGTGAAATCCTCGGTCTGGTTTGCATCGGCTTCCCTCCTCGCCGACATGATCAGGCCGCCGCCTCGCGCGCCAGATGACGCTCGTAGGAGTGCTTGGCGGTGTCGGCGGCCGCGTTGGTCGTGGTGCTGCCGGTCGACGGGGCAACGAAGGTCGTGTAGACCGTGACCGTCGTCGGGACACCGACGAAATCAGCCTCCAGCGTCTCTTTGCCATCGCGATTCTCGCCGGCCAGGTGATCGCCCGTTGACCCCGGCTCGTCCTGGTGCGTCACGGCCAGCGTCACCGTCAGTGTCTTGATCCCGATGGTCACATGGGCCATCGCAAAATAGGTGGCCGGAGCCGCCGCGTTGTCGGAGATGGACGCCGGGCACCCGATGCCGGCCGGGAATTGCGCAACCTTGCCCGTGCTCGTGCGCCCCATGACATAGGTGTTGCAGCTGGAGGCTGCGTGGGCATTGGTCGCATGGTTGTGATAGGACAGTTCCAGCGACGGATAGCCGTTGGCCTTGTAGGTGAGCTTGGCCGAATCGACGTGGAATCCACTGTAGACCTGGCCAACGACTGGCAGCGTCAGGTATCCCGCCGTCTTGAAGCACTCGTAGGTGACCGTGCCAGACGTTTTGACATCCATCGTGGCAAAGGCGCCCTCGTCTCCGTTGGCGGCCATGCCAGCCACACGCGACCGTGCCGTCGTCGGATTGTGGCTCTGCACAATCCACTGGTCATCCCCGATCAGTGTGAGCGCGGCGTTGATCGAGAGCGGATCGACGGGATCAAAGAAGCCGAGTTTGGGATCTGGCATGACGACCTCCTATGCTGCGCGCACCTGGCGCGTGATATGAAACGTGGCCCGATAGGCGGCCATGCGCAGGCCGTTGGGCAGGGAGAGCGGCGCGAAGCCGCGATATTCGAAGATGTGCGAGGTTTCCTGGGAGTCAACCTGCACGCCGTACATGGTCTCAATCAAGTCGTCGAGCTGATCAACCAGGGCGACCCGCTTCCCATCGGTGTGGAACATCGCGGCGCCTGAGTCCGCCGACATCCCCATGCCGATGCCCAGGGTGATCTCGATACTGGGAGTCGCCAGCGGGCGAGAGCGCGGAGCGTCGATCACGTCCTCGCCTCCGATACCCAGGACAACCATGAGGCCGCTCGTACCGCTGGCAATGATCTCGTAGGCGTGCCATGGATCGCGGGCCGTTGTAACGACTGCCGCGCGAGTCTTGGCCCAGAAGGCCAGGACGGGTTCCAGCTCTTTGATGATGGCGGAGATCTTCATGGGGTCATCCCAGGAGACGGTCGACGGGACCAAGACGCGTCGGTTCGCAGATGACGGCGCCTGATGGCGATCCCTTGACGGATGTCGGGGTTAGCGCGATCTCGCCGGATCCGATCTTATCCAGGCGAGCACGGATGGCGTTCGCGCGGCTCAGGAACGGATTCTGTTCGGGAATGACGCCGCGCCGCAGGTAGAGGGCCTCGCATGTCAGAATGATGGATCCGTCGCGCACGACAGGCGGAAACGGCAGGGCAAGCGGAACCGCATAGCGCGCGGATAGCGGACCATCGATGGATGCGTCGACGGCTGCCACCACTGCATTCCAGGCAGCCTCATCAATCTCCCCGTCCTTGTTGTCGTCAAGGGCCTCGACAATCAGGTTGTGGGGAATCAGGCCATCCAGCTGTTTCAGCTCGACGTACATGCGTGGGTTTCAAGAAGGCCGGCGGCGGCCCGAAGGGAGGAAGCACGCCGCCGGCCTGGGTGGAGGGATTGACTGAGGCTCAGGCCTTCGGAGCCAGGCCGGCGTAGATCAGATGCGGCATCGTCGCCGAGGCGGCCGCGCGCCCCGTGGCAAGCACGTCGAAGTAGCCGCTGCGTTCCACCTGCTCGGCGCGGGTATCCATGATCGGACTCGCCTCCTCGCGGATCTGGCGGCAGACCGCCTTGATCGGCCGGCTGGCGTCGACCAGGAACCAGTAGTTCGCCGCATCGCCCGCGAGTTCACCCAGCTCCACAGGCACCACTGCCTTGTAGTTCGGGTTCGCGTCGAAGTTGGCGTTCAGATACTGGCTGTTGATGATCTTCGCCACCGACGTACGCAAGGCCGGACCGTGGATCAGGTGCGTCCAGCGCGTACGCACCAGGATGCCGTTGTCATACTTCCAGGCGCCGGCCGTGTTGTAGGCGGCGTTGAAGGCTTCGGCCGAGAAGGCATCCGTAACCAGGTTGCCGATGGTCTGCTTGCCGTACTTGTGGTTGGCGGCGAAGACAGGCTTCCCATCGAACGTGACCGGATTGTTGAGCAGAACTTCGATGACGAGCTGGTACTTCTGCTCCTCCCACAGCTGGGACGACATGCGGATCGTGTCGCTGAAGGCGCCGAAGGTATCGTCCTTCACGGCGTTGCGCGGCAGGCGGTCGGTCTTTTCGAACGTGCGGTGCGAGACCTGGAACTTGCCCAGCTCCACGTCGTTGAAAACGCGGTCGCCGACCCACTCGCGGAAGCCGGCGGTGTTGGCCGCCCAGAAGTACATGTTGCTGGCGCCCTGGCCGGGCACGTCCCAGAACAGGATATTGGACAGGTCGACCGGCGGCTTCCATTCCTGCCCGCGCTTCCAGTCGACGCGGACGTTCCGGGCGATCTCGGCGAGAACGGCATTGTTCAGTTCCATGATGCAGGCTCCTTGTGGTTGAGAGAAATGGTTCAGGGCATGACGCTGATGACGCCGGAGTTGCTCCACAGGCGTCCGGACGACAGTCCGTTGGTCGCCGTGGGCAGACCGGTGATGGTGTAGACACCGTTGGTCCATGTGACGGCGCCGCGCACCGTCAGCGCGCCGGCCACCGATGCAGATCCGCCAACCGCGGATGATCCGCTAACGGAGAGCGTATCCACGGATCCGGAAAGCTGACGCGCCAGACTGGAGACGTCGACCCAGACACCATCGGCATCGACCTCAAGAATGACGCCGACGGGAATGGCATGAGCCGAGGTTGCCGATCGCTGTACCGTGTGATCATCCGCGATGTAGGCGAGGTTCCCCACGTCGGCCGATGTAAACGAGTCGCCGTTGTCCCATCTGAAAATGCCGCGCGAGACGTTGGCCAGTTTGTTGGCGCGGTAGTCCATGAGCGCCAGATAGCCATTGTCCACCGTGATGTCGATGCGGCCCACGACCAGAAGATTCGACGTATCGGTTGCCGGGACCAGATGGCCGCTCGCGCGATCGATGGCGGCGATCGCCCCGCCATAGACAACCGTGTTGCTCGTGACGAGATAGGCCACGCCAGCGCCCCCGCGCTGCGGCGTGTTGACCGACTGCGTCAGGGGAGCGGAGTGACAGATGCAGACCGCCATCATGGCGGTCGCGAGGGTGATCAGACTGATGGTGCGCTTCATGGTGCGTTCCTTCGACTTGGTTTCTGAAAGCGGGGGCAGAGCCTGCGTTAGGATGCCCCCATCACTCATGGTAAAGAGGGGTTACACTCCGGCCTTCGCCAGGTCCTCGGGTTTGCGGCCGAACTTTGCCGCCACGGCGGAGGCAGTCGCGGCGTCACCGCGGGAGCCAGCGCTGAACGGTTCGACCTGCTGCTTCTCCACGGTTCGCTGGTCCATGGGAATCGTGGCCGGCGTGTTCGCGGCCACCTCGCGCAGGGTTTCCAGCGCAACCGTCTTCAGCGCCTCGGCCGAAAACGGCAGAACCTTGCCATCGCGTTTGGCCTGATCGATGATCGCCTGGCGCGCGGACATCAGCGCGTCGGCGGAGAAGGCGGAGATCATCTGCTCGGCCTTGGACAACCGAACCGCCAGACCCTCGATGCCATCCTTCGAGGCCTTGCCGATGGCGCTGAAGGCTTCCACCTGGGTGGAGATCGTCTTGAGGTCGATTCCCTTGACCTGATCCAGCAGCGTCTTGAGCTGCTGCACCTGGGCGCTGAAGGCGCAGATGTCGCCATTGCCGAGCTGCTTGAGCACGGCGCCGAGCTTCTGGGCGGCTTCCTGGATCTGGGCATCGGTGGCACTCGAATCGAGTCCGAGCAGGGCGATCAGAACGGCACGTTCCATGGTCTTATCTCCGATTGGTTGAGGGTCGGGCAACGACACGCTGAAGGCGCTCAGTCCCTCGATGGCGCCGGCGCGGGTCAGCGCGACGCTATGAAGGCCGATGACGATGCGAGTGCCGGGCGCAAAGACGAGGGCCGGAGAGATGTCACAGAAGTTCGACGCCTTCTTGACGCCGTCCGGCGTCCACTCCATCCCATTGAGGACGATGCCCTCTCCGGGAATCAGTTCCGGCACTCCGAAGGCCGCCACGTCGCGGGGCTCCCGCGACTCCTTGAATGCCGGGGTTCCGGGAAGCGTGTTGTGCTCATAATCGAGGCAGACACGATCCCAACCCTGGGCACGCTGGAAGGCAGAGAACGCCTGGGCACTGGAGGAGTCGACCGTCACTGGCCCGTCGACCGCCTGGGACGTTCCCCAGGGGACAACGACTTTGCGCGTGGGCAACGAATCGCCAGACAGCCGCGAAGGGATTCGCAGACTGAAGGCGTGGATCACATGCTCGTTGGCCTTGCCGTGTTTCACGAGGCCAGCATCGCAGAACGCGGGAGCATGCAAGTGCGCGCGAGCAAAGCGCGCAAAGGGTCATAAACAGGCGTCAGGACGACGTCGAAGAGAATGATTGCCAGTGCGGATCCAGCTTGAGAGATGCCTCGGCCGCCACAATGATGCGCTCGGCTGCAGCCGTCGTCAGGGATCCGTCCGGCCGCACCGGGAAAAATGGTCGGGCCGGAATGCCAGGATGCATGATCACGCCCGAAACAGGATGCGCCGCCCCCTTCCAGGCGAGGGCCTTTGCGGCAATCGGTGCGATGCGATACGGTCCCCAAGTGCCGTAGTTCTGATAGGCGGCATACGGGCGATCCGTTCCAACCGTCACGGAGATCGCGCTGCTGGATGTGACGCGAATGGATCTCCTCAGCAGTCCGGTTTGATAGAGCGGCTTTCCTGCATGCTTTACAGGAGCCCATGACGCCGGCCGTAGAGACGGATCATCAAAGGCATCCTTCGTGCAGGTGGCGAAGGCCGTGCCGATGGAACGCATCATGGACTCCGGACGACGGCATAGCGCGGCCAGTCCACCGAGCGCGGCGGAAACCGAATCCCGGATCTGGATCTCAATCTGCATTTTTGGAAAGCACGGGATCTTCGCGAGCCGCCTTCAGGGCTGCCACCGATTCCTCTGGTCCAGGAACTGGTACTCCCAGCAGCTCGGCAATCCTTGCGATTGCCTCTTTTGACTTCGCGTCGTCTGCAGGCGCTTCGTCTACCGTGACCTTTTCGAGATCAGAGTTCTTGCCCATAGCACACCTGCCCGTGTTTGATCAATTGCTGCAAGACAGAATACCATTTTTCATCCGAGACCAGCATCGCTCCATCTGCTGTCTGGCAGCGGCGCAGGAGCGCCAGCAGCGTACCGCGCGACGCCTGCGAGAGCTTCTCTCCCTGCCGAAGCGACATGGGTTTGCCGCCGCGGCCGGAACCATCCGCAACGCTGATCGACACAATGGCGTCTGGATTGGCGAGCAAGGTCGCAACATCAATAGGCGAAGGCGCCATGTTTCCGTTTGGATGATCATGCGCGATGACAACGCGATCGCCGCCGGCACGAGCCTGGTCAAGGACGGTGCGCAGATTGGTGCTCTGCTCCGTTCCCTCGACCGTTCCCATGATCTTGGCCGTGTCGTAGTTCCGCACGACGGCCTTCTCGCGCCTGGTTCGTTCGCCAAAAGCCGCGGTTGAGGTCGCATCCTCCTGGCGCGCCGATGCGAGCAGGTGATCCCACACGGTGATCTGCCCCATCTCCTTTTCGGCATGGGCCACCTTGGACCGCTGCATGGCCGCAACGAAAGCCGTTGAGGTGTCCACATCATATCGCTCAAGCACGGCATCCAACGGCACCTGCATGTCCTTTGGATTCCAGCTCCATGCCTCTTTCTCGCCGCGCGCCACGGGTGGAGCAACGGATACCTGGCGTCCTCCCGCCAGCAGCTCATTGAGATTCAGCTTGTCGAGCATGGCCCCCTGAAAGACGCGACGAGTCCCTGGAGTGCTATCCGCGGTGGCAACGGGCAGACGTTCGACCTCGGCCGACATGCGCGGCCTCACGGTGCATCGACACCCCCAATCCCACGGCGGATAGTGCTCGTCCCAAAACGGATCATCGGCGGGTAGGATGATGCCATCGAGCGCGGCGTGGCTATCGCGTACGCGGTCATCGCGGGCCGTCACATACTCCCAAAACGGGAACACGTCCATCTGCTCGCGCAGCGCTTGGTATTCGCTGGCGGCGTAAGCCTGAAAACCCTGGGTGCGCAGCAAGAGCTCCGCGCGCGCCTCGGCAGCCTCCTCCTGCTTGGCCCTTTCATCTGGATCAACCGCATCGACGACATAGGGGGAGATATTGCGCACGATCTCTCCCTTGACGTCATTCCAGTTTGCTCCCTGGGGGAGCGCTGCAATCGCGTCACGGACGTTCTGTACGGCATCCAGGTCCGTGATTCCACTGACGCAGATCGCCCGCGCCTTGATCTCGGGGAGCATTCGATCAAAGACCCGGCGAGCAACAGGGAGCTTGTCAGCCACAAAACGGGATGCAAAACCATCCGGAACGGGTGTCAGGTCAACTTTCATGTCACTCTTTCTCGCTCAATTGCCCCAGCTCACGAAATAAGCCGCCGCGATTCGCCGCGATTCGCTTCCTCAGCCCTGGCCCGTGTCAACGGGCGTCCTGAAGCACCCCCGGCTAGGATTGCATCCTGGTGGCCTTTCCGGGCATTCCCGTCTAATGGCACTCTGTAGCCCCTCTCGCGCTTTCCGGATGTGTTCCGGCGCGTCTTGGGGTCGATCCATCCCTGCGCCTGCTGATAGGCCTTCCGCCACTTGCTTCCACTCTCCCAGATCTCCGGGTTCTCGGCACACCGGCGGAGATGGTTGTACCAGGAATCCAAATTGAGCAGGCGCAACTGAGGGACCGGTTGGATGATCTCAATATATCCGGCCCGAGCCAGGCGGTAGAACGTCGTCATCTGGATGGATTCGCCGACCAGTTTGGATACCAGCTTGCGGGTCAGCCGCACCATATGCTCTTCCGATGGAACCGGTGTGAAGGTCCCATCCCCGTTAGGCCGCCACTGCGCGATGGTGAAGTCAGGCGCTATCCTGCCAGATCGCGGAGCCCACTTTCCGGGAGCAACCTGCACCATGACAGGCTTGGACAACTCCCTCAGCCGATCCGTGATCGGAGGCCGCGATTGTTCCACGTGGCACTCTGGACCAGGATTTCCACCCTCCAGGGGAAGCATCATCTGCTCGGATTGCATATCAGGGCTCCATGCGGCGCAGGGTCAGATGGGTCTCTGGATTAACCGGAACCATGCCTGCTGCACGCAATTGAGAGACGCGGCGACGCAGCACGAAAACCCCATGCCAGATATCTCGGTCCGATGCGGATTCGAGCGCCGCCTTGCGCTTGTGTGCCAGGAACCCGGCCACATAGCGGCGCGCCCCTTCCTCTCCTCCAAACCAGGATGCTGCGGTTGCACATTCGCGCTCCAGGACGGCCCGCGCCTGCCGCTGTGACTCTGTTGCCCCGAGCCCCGTGTTACGCATCGCTGCCATGTGGCGCCCCTGCATGCCCACGAAGAGTGCCAGCGCAGGGCGGAAATGCCTGGCACGCATCGCGCGGAGACTGCTGACGCCGACGGCCGCAAACGCCTGGCGATGACGCCAGTCGTCGAAGCGTTCCGTTTCGCCGACCAGGCCGAACTTGCGATGGCAGTCGAATGCCAGGCGTGCCGAGATCGCGAGAATGCGGATCTGCTTGGCGGTGAGTGGAGCATTCATCCCCCCGTCGATGGCGCGTGCTGTTGGCGTATCCATGGCCTTCCCCTTCTGCTTTCGCCTGATCACCGGCTCTTGAGTTCCTTCTCCACTGCCATGCCCACGTCGCGCAGCGAGATCTCCGCGCCGGCATCCCGCACGTCGACCAGGCGTTTGCACACATCACGCACGAATCCCAGCCCGCCGTGCGTAGCCGCCTGCTTAACCACCAGTTCCGCAGCCTCCCGCATGTCCGGGATCTTCCCCACGCGCCGTTCCAGCATGCGCTGGCAGTCGCGGGCCGTCGGACACTCCAACTTGATGCGCTCCGCCAGGCGGTTGGTCGTGAGCTGCCGCGCTTCCTCGTAGGCGCCACGCTCCAGTTTGCGCCACAGGGTGGGAATCGCGAGCAGCACGAATCCCCACGCCGTCCCATTAACCAGGCTCTTGAGGACGTTGAGGTTGCGCGGACCGAGATGGTGAGCCTCGTCGATGACCAACACGCGCCGGCTGCCACGCATGACATCCTTTGCTCGTTCCAGACGATCGGCCGCGCTGATCGGAAGGTCGGTGACTCCCAGGGCGCGCAGCACGGCGGCCAGCAACGCCAGCGGGCTATCCCCCCAAGCCTCGCTCGCCTCGATCGGCACAATCGCCGCGCCCAGGCGCGTGCGCAGCAGGTTGAGAGCGGTCGTTTTTCCGCTTCCCGGTTCACCCTGAATCAGCAGCACGCGGTCGTTTCCGGAGGTCGTCAGCAGCGCCGGGATCGCCCGCGTCATCTCGACCACGGGGTGCATGTCGTCGTACAGGTCCTCGCCCTTGGCGGCCGCATCACGCAAGGCCTCGATCTGCGCCACCACCGAGCGGCAGCGGGAGAGCAAATCCGCTCCATCACGGTCATCGAGCTTCCCGTTGCGCACGGCCCACCAGTCTTTGCTGGTTCCGATGTCCGGGAACTGCAGGAGCAGCTGCCGCTCGCTCCACCCGCGCTCGGCCTGATAGGCCATGATCGTTCCGGCGATCTTCTTGCACACGGCTGCCAGTTCGGCCGCCATTTCGTCACTTGTGCCCATGGTATTCTTCCCTTCGGTTGGTGTTGTCATCCCGCCCTCAAAGCCAGATCCTGCAACTTCGCCAGTGCTGCGGCGGCATCGGCCTCCGACTGATCCAGGTCAGCGTCGGTGCGTGTCGCGAAACGCCCCGGAGCGTCGGTCTCGCGACTGCGCTCGATCACGGCCTCAGAGCGTCCCTCGTCGCGCAGCAGCAATCCGCCGTCGGTCCGCAACTCCGCCGCGCGGCGCCCGCGGACACCCGCCACGTCGGCCGCGGCATAGGCCGCGCGGAAGGCGCGCGTGTAGCGCTTACGCTGCCCGGCCGTGTCGCACGTCTCGCTGATACCAAACTGAGGTGATGGTTCTGCCCACTCCCCTGTCGCCATCCACTGTCCGATCCGCAGGCCATCCACGTTGCGCGTCCCTGTCTCCAGGTTGCACACCTCGGAGCCGCGCCAGGGATCGCCAGGGTCAAACGAGACATGCACCCGGTAGCCATTGCCATACTTGGCCGTCAGTTCGGGAAGGGCGAAACGGTAGAGAACGCCGTCGAGCGTCTTGTCGACGTGTCCGCCGACAATTTTCGTCGTGAACTTCACCGGCATGAAGACGGCGGCATGCTCGGGGGAGAGTTTGCGAAGCGGAGAGGCTTGGATGGACTGTTCCCAGCGCTCACCAGGGATCCCGACTTGGAGCCGGCCCTCTTTGGCATGCGCGTTCAGGAAGGCGAACGCGTCATGGTATGCCTGGGCCAGTTCGGAAATATGGGGAAAGCCGCAATCCCTCGGGTGTCGTGATCCGGCCTTGCAGCGCAGCATGGCTGATGATTCGCGCTCCATGTCAGACCGGTGGCGTCCGATGTCCGTGAAGCCACGGAGCTGGGCCTCGATCGCCATGCGCGTCTGGAGATGGTTGAAGCCTCCCTCGACGAACGGTTTGCCGCGGCTTCGGTAAACGTACTCGACATGGATGCCGAGATTGGATAGGCCAGCCACGACAGCCTGGCGTTCTGACTCAGGCATCTCGACTTTGCCCGTCAGCGCGTTGCTCTGCCACACGCCGCGCTCCAGCCGGATCCCACGGCGCGGCAGTCCGAAGTCTTCGAAGAGCCGGCGCAGGAACCGGAGAATATCCTCGGCCCGGTAGGCGTCGCGCGGACGTCCGACCAGTTCGCAGGCCAGCCATTCCCCTGCCGCGATGTCCACGCAGAAAAGCCCCTGGCGTCCCAGGCCCACGCCGTGGCGCTGAGCCAGCGCGTCGGCCGTGCCATTGCGCGTGGCCAGGTCGCGCCGGTCCAGTTCAAACCAAAAAGGCTGGTTTGTGCTCTGGTCGTCAAGTTCCCACCAGTCTGCCGGCTCGATCGGCACGCGCATGCCCGTAACGGGATCGATCTGCGTCATGTCTCTGAGGCCGATGAAGGCGCTTTCATCGAACTGCTTGGGGCCGTGGCGCATCGCCTCGATTTCCGGAGTGACGGACACGGCGCGCCTCAGACTCGTGGCAATCGTATGGCGGCTGCGTCGCCCGAGGAGATAGGCCTGGAGCTCTGGCGGGCAGACGAAGGGATCGGCGGCGAGCTGGTCGAAGGCGGAGGCCACGGATCCGCAAGCCACAGCCAGGCGGCGGACGTAGGCGGTTGCGGCTGGCGTCAGGTCCTTCGACATGGGATGGCGGCCGGAGTGACCTGAGCGCTGATCCTCCAGGCCTGCAATCCCCTTCGCGGCGTAGACGCGGCGCCAGCGCTGGGAGGTCGCGAGACTGACGCCGAGTTTCCGACACGCGGCATACTCTGGAATCCCGCGCTCCATGGCGACCGCCACGGCGTTGATGACGAAGAGCTTGTCGGTGCCAGTCATAGGTTTACCCAAGCCAAAAACAGAGGACCAGGATCAGTGCAACACCGAGCAGAAGTGCGGTAAGTCTCGCGTGCCATCTGCTGTGTTCGAGTTCTGCGATACGCAACAAAGCGGCTTTCTCCCTGGTAACAGCAGCGTCCACTTGTTTCCTCATGGCGACGTTGGCCATGCGCAAATCGCGCAGTTCAGCCTTCAGGTTGCAGATCGCCTCGCGGCGCGTCCCGAAACGGTGGCGGATGGTGACTTCCATGGTCATGCTCCTACTTGAACAAGCCTGTCCGGCTCGTCGCGTTCCAAACGGTCGTAGAAATCCATGAACGTCTTGCTGCGCACCTGCCCATGTGTCGGATCGGGGGCAACCAGAACCGAGCGATCGGGGAAGTAGCGGATTCCCGGTGTGCGCTGCATTCGCTTCTGTTCGCGGGTGAAAAGCGGCGCGCCATTGATTGCCCGCAAGATCGACAAATCCGGCTCGTTGAAATGCGTTGGAGCCGGCAATCCCGCCAGCATGTGATCAATCAAGGCAATGTCGCGTCGCGTCCCCATTCCAAGGAAGCGCGTCCGGTGTTGCGGCGCGCCATACTCACAGGCATCCGCCAATCCATAGACGATTTCGTACCCGGACTCATATGCCGCATGCAGAAAGGCCTGGGCGTATTCACCCTTGTTGAAACTCTGGAAGCCAGGAACGTTCTCGAACACGAAAAATGCCGGCTGCGTCTCACGCACCACGCGCAGATATTCGAACACAAGGTCGTTGCGGCGATCGTACTTTCCCTTCAGGGCATTGGAGTTGGCCGTTGTGAATCCCTGGCATGGAGGCCCTCCGCATACGATTTCGGCCTGGCCTACCCGCAATCCGGCATGTTCCAGAATCATCGTCGTCGGCGTCTTGCGGATATCACCCTGGATTAGAGCCGCGTGACGGAAGTACCTGGGACGATTCGCAATCAACGTCTGGCACGGAGCCTGACACCATTCGTGTTGGAGTACGCAGCAGAAACCAGCGTGCTCGATCCCGATGTCCATGCCGCCACACCCTGTGAACAAGCTGATGACAGGTTGCCCAGGGAGAGACACAAACTCATCCCCATGGGGTGAAATTATCGACTTGGATCGCGTCCTCTCCACCAGAAGCACGGGTTCGTGCAGATCCTTCTCGCGCAGGGGCTCGCGTAACACACGGGCCTCGGGCCAAACCAATCCCTTGCCCAACCTCCAGCGGGCATCAGGACCGTTTTTGGGCATGGTGACATCCATGGCTTTGCTCCAGATCAGGAAGGCTTTTGCGTTTCGATAGGCAGGCGCCCCCGGATCCGCTCAATGCGATATGCGCCGATCCAATACTCGGCGCCCGAATCGCGATGGATCTTCACGCGGTCGTAGCCCGCATCAATAACAACGCCATCCAGCCAGTGCTCGCCTCGCCGCCACGAGACGATCTCGCCGCGCAGTCCGGCCACCACGGCATACAAGTCGCGCTCGGCTGCATGCACCTTCTCAAATGCGTCACGCAGGGTTTTCATGCCGCACCGCCCTTCCCAGACGGACCGCGTTCCATGCCATAATCCACCGCCATCCGACGGAGGCTTTCTTGCAGCGCTGATGGATTGCTCATCCTCGGAAAGTGTTCGCTGTACACGCGCTTGATTTTTCCGCCTGTCTCGACCAACGCGACGATCCAGACGCCCGGCTCCGATCGGATCACGCCGATCTCGCGCTTCTTGCCACCGCAGTCCGCCAGCATGTATGTGGCGCCAAAAAACTTCCGCTTCATGCCACACCGCCCTTCACCTGCCGGCGCAGCAGACACTCGATGATCTGCAGCGCCACGGCCGCGACATGCACGGCCTCCTCGCGCACAGGTGCCCATCCCTTTTGATATCGGTGGAAGAGAGCCCGGTCGACCTCGCCAACCTCTTCGCCCAGGATCAAACACCAGGCGCCCAGGTAGTAATCCTGGACGCCCCACATGTTGTTCTGTCGTTCGCGCTCGCAGAGCACAAGCGCGGTAGTGCTGTCCGTCTGGGACATTTGCGCCGACAACCAGTCGACGAACTCAAAGGCGTCGGCCGCCGCGCGCGTGGCCTGCAGAATCTGCGTTTCGAGTGATTCATCCTCGTCGCGATGCAGGTATGCCAGGGCAACGTGCAGACGCCGCGCCCACCCAGTTGGCTTGGTCTCGTGGGAACACTGTTCATGCAGTGCTCGCTGGAACTGCAACACCTGGTCCAATGCTTGTGTCATCATCGCCATCCTCCTTCGCGTTCGTCGCGCCCTTCGTGGTGAGTCTCACTCTGTCAGGCCGCGCGTCTTGCCCCGGTGCTCCGGCTTCGGCTCGACGCGGATCTGCATCTCCCTGGCCTGAACAAATCCCTTCTCGCATGCGGGACGTTCGGGCCAGATCACGCCGCACGTCAGGGCGCAGCGGTGGCTGTGCTCTGCACCGATCAGGCGCACGTAGTGGCCGCAGGCACCGCAGGTATTGGTCTGACTCGGCATGGCTTCTCCGTTCAAGATGCCCTGTTCTTTCTGGGTCTCCCCGAGCGTCCCTTACGTCCATCCACCAGACCGTCAAGGCCGTGACTGGCGTAGGCGCGCTGCCAGCGGGTGACAGTCGCGAGACTCACGCCGAGTTTCCGACACGTGGCATACGCGGGAATCCCGCGCTCCATGGACGCCTGAATGGTTCCGATCGCTTCCAGACGATCCTGTGGCGCGAGTGGGATCGTCCGCCGTTGCTTGCGTTCGATTGCGGCTCCACATCGCGCGCAGACTGCTTTGAGATTACGCATGGTTCGTTCACCCCTCTACTTCTTGATCAGGGTGGAGATCTGGCGCATCAGCATCTCAACCCGCGACGCGGGCCAGGTGTGAATTGCCTGTCCAATAGCGATGATCCCGTCATCCGGGATGACTTCCAGTGCCTTGGAAAACCGGTCCAAGAAGCTGTCGCGCTTCTGGTCATCCACCAAGTCCCAATGCTTCCACGCATTCATCATGGTGGTCGCCGCCTTGGGGACCAGATCGCCGTAGTTCGTATCCGCACGTTTCCGGCCAACAGTGCTCGTGTGGCCGCCGAATCCCGCCTTCGCCTGGGGAATCCCAACCTCGCCGTGCATGATCGCCGCGACCACCTTGTTCCAGGCTTCACGACCCTTTTCGGTGTCGTCGCACCGAGCCCGGATTTCACAGAGATCGAGCAGGTAATGCTCGTCGAAGCCGTACCGGTCAGCCAACTTTTGCGCAAAAACGCCAATGTTTCCCGAAGCGGATTCAATCCGCTTCGGGGATTCCTTACCCTTTCGCAGGTTTGACAAACGGCATTCCTTGCCTGCATCGATGTCTCTGTTCATCAGAGCCTTCTCGTTATAGAGGAACACTTGCAGCGCGATGGCTGACTTGGTGCGCGAGCGCCCGATGATGTTGTCCTCCAGCATCACGGAGACGGGATCATCCGTCTCGATCACGTCGCAAGGCACCGTCTTCATGCCGGCTAGCAGCGCCGACTTGAGCCGCTGACACCCCGCGAGGACCTCATACTCTCCATCGGCGGCTGGTGACACGAGCAGGCGATCGCGCACCCCGGAAGCCAGGATGCTGTTCGTCATGACGTTCGCTTGGCTTTCCGACAAGGCGACATCGATGTGTCGTGGATGCTGCCGCAACTTCGCGACTTCGATGTCCTTGGACGCTACCCGGCGGAATGTCTTCTGTTCGATCATATGGTTCCTTTCGGCTCGGTCGGTTTTCGTCCCCGAGCGTATTTAATACGCTCGGGAAACATTGGGGTTTTTGTCAATTTCTAAGCGCACTGGGTTGGCCTTCACCCTGCGCGAGAACCTGGCGCAGGTTCTCGATCGACTCTCTCGCACGGTAGTGCGCGAGGATCTCGGCCTCGCCTTCGGGCTCGATGTCATCCAGCAGCGCGGCGGCCTCGGACGCCAGGTCGCTGCATGTTGCGCGTCCCCGATCCAGCACGCGCTCACATAGGGAGACGCAGCCCATCAGCCCGGCCCCGAATAGAAAGACAAAAACGGGATCCATGTGCTCCTCCTGGTTCCTTCACGTCAGATAGACCATCCGCACGGTCTCGTGTGTCACGGGATCCTCGATCTCTCGGACCTCCTGCAACTTGCGCTCGGAAATCAGGTCGGAGATCCGCGGCCGCACGGTATTCATGTCGGCGGACTCCCCCATGATCCTGTCCCGCAACTGGCGGTCAGTCATGGGGCCATAGAGGGACAGCGCATCCAGGATCAGCGCCTTGCGGCCGCGGTGCTCGTTCTCGTTGCGCTCCCGCGCGTCCAGGGAGTGTTGCGACAGCGCCCGGACCGTCGGCGTCTTCAAACCCTCGAAGACCTTGGGATCCGCGTAGGCGTTCAAGGTCTGCCGGTAGGTGTCTGTAAAGAGATCGTCCTGGATGATGCGCGGCATGGGCGGACTCTCTTTCCCGTTGCGCTGCCTTGTTGTGGGTGCTAGGCTTTTCCTGTTTTCGTCCGCGAATCACAATCCGCAGTCGTGAGCCAGTTCCCGTGTAATGCGAAAAGCCTTTGGACCATGTTTCAATCCGCGCACCGCCTGGTGCGCATAGGGAGCGGAATAGCCGTGGCGACGGCACCAGTGGGAGAAACAGTCGCCACGCATGATGAGAATCCCCCGAGCCTGACGCAGATCAAGGCCGGGGTTTTTTCGGTGTGTCTTTGGTTTTTGCGTTACCATGAAGCGTACTGTATTACCACTATCGGCAACCGTCAAGGGTGAAAATGCCAATTCTGGAAATGCTTTCCGAGGACTTTAGCCGGCGCCTTCGGTCGTGCAGGGGCGCACATTCTAAGGCTGATTTTGCGCGTTTTCTTGGTTTGACTGCGCCGAGCTATCACCGCTATGAGGCGGGAAGAATACCAAAATCGGCAATCCTCAAAGAGATTGCCAGGCGTTGCAACACCACTGCGAATTGGCTTCTGACAGGCACGCCGCCGCCTGGTATTCAACCGCCAGAAGCCGACGTCGAACCGTCTCAGGGTAAAGAGTCCTCCATGGAGAACTCCGGCGCAGAGTTGTCGCATCTCGAGATCGTGGCGCTTAAGCGCCTGCCACAGACGGTGGCGGAATTGAGTGCTCGCGTTTCGAGTCTGGAGCAGGCGATTGTGCGCATGGCCGCAGGTAAGGCCACCGGCAGTGGACAATGAAGATACTCGATCTCCATTTTTCTCTCACCGAACAGGCAGCAGAAGCCTTCAAATTCAAAGACCAGCCGGTATTCCAATCCAAGTTCGAAGAGATTTGCCGTTCCCTGATCGTGATTTCCCGACAGGCTTGCATCGCATTCAAACGCGAATATCCAAATAGCCAACTTCCCCACCATCAAGGGTATGAACAACTGTGCGAAATGCTCGCAATGAAGGGCGACTTTGATGCGGCTGTCGACCTTTGTCATCAAGCGCAGGCCCAAGGATGGGCGGGAGATTGGAACGCGAACGTAGTTCGTTTTTGCGAATACCGTTTTGCTTGGGGATTGGTACATCCCTTGATCGCGGGATCTCCTGGCATGCTACAGACCGACCTTTATCGCATTTGCCCGGCGGTTTCGAAAGAGTCGATCTGTTACGTCATATATTGTGCTGCCAAGAGGGGCCATATCCTCCGCGAGAAGATGGGTCGTAGCTACCGTTTGCAGTTGGTTGATCCATCGCCCGTCCAGGGTAATCCTGGTCTCGCCCCAGGGCGCACGGCGTAACCCTTTGCGCGGCTTGCTATCGCGCGCGCGTAGTGGTGTTGCCTGCGGCATTCTGGCCGCATGACAGCCATCATGATGATCTGCGCCTTCGGCCTGCTGGGGATTCTCTCCCTGGTCGCCCTGATCGTCGCCGCAATCGCGCTGCTGCAGACGCGCGAACTCTGCCAGCGCCTGTCCGCACATGAGCGCTCCTGCGAGGCCAGGGATAACGACATCTACCAGCGTGTCGAGCAGCACAACCGGACCAATCACCAGCTCCTGATCGACATCAGTTCAAGCGTGGCGCGGATGGAGGGTTACATTGACGGCCGGGAGCACCCGACCGATGGCGGCGATGCGCGGGCGGCCTCCATTCCGGGCATGAGTTCATCCTCCTCTGTCTCCCGTCCCGAGGAGGCTTCTCGCCGTGGCTGATCAGGACAAGCGGATCCTCTTCTGCCGTTCCGGCGGCGGCCTGGGCGGCCTGGACGTGCACATTGGCATGTGGCTCGCCCTCGAAGCCTGCGGCATCCGTGCTACGCACCTGCATGGCACCAGCGCGGGAGCGATCGTCTCGACGCTGGACGCGGCCGAGTGGGATGCCCACTCCGCGGAGACGCTCATTCGCGGGTACACGGAGGCGGATGTCATCGACTATCGATGGATGTGGGAATTGCGCGCCGGGTTTCTGGCCAATGTCTGCTCCGGGGATGCCGTGGTCCGCACGCTGGGAGATGTCATGCCGCGGACGTTCGACGCCCTTGAAAAGCCATGCGCCTGCTGGACCACTCAGGCCGGCACCAGCCGGCTGATCAATGCCATGCGACCGACCATCGCATCATGCCCGGCTCAGGCCTGCGCCATGTCCAGCCGGATTCCGGCGATCTTCCCACCGGTGATCGGCGTCGATGGTCTCCCCTATATCGACGGAGGCGTTCGCCATAATCTCCCACTTCCCCCTGACTGGCGTGACTATGACGAGGTGTACCTGCTGGTCGCCACCGGGGCACCGTCCAACACCTATCCCGCCGGCACCGTGCTGGGCAACATCCTCCGTGTCTTTCGACACCTGATGGCCGATCAGATCCTGGACGTGCTTGACGAGGTACAGGGGGCGCCACATGTCCACATCATCTGGCCCAAGGTGGACACCGACATGCTCAAGTTCAACCACGACCTGATCAACCAGGTCTGCGTCTCGACCATGAAGGAACTGGCCGCCTGATCGCGGCCATCGATGAAAGGGGAAGCACCATGGAAAACCAGTCGATTGAAGTCGGAACCCCGGCCGCTCTGTCCACACCGAGGGCGGTCACCATGGGGATGATCAGCCTGGCGCTGCAATGGATCTTCGGGATTCACAATGCCCGCTGGCTCAACAGCCTATCCAGCGGAATCCGCTACCTGCTTTCGGCCAGCGGCGCCGCCGTGGCCTATCACGGCAGCACGATCTCGCATGATCAAGCCGTTCAGTGGGCCGGCATCATCATGGTCGCGCTGCCGACGATCATCGGTTGCGCCCGGCATTTCGCCTGGGACATCCGGGAGGCCATTACGCGCCTAATCGCAGGCAACCCGACGTCGACCGCAAAGCTGTCGGCGTTCCTGCTGCTGGGCCTGTCGGTGGCGCTCTCTGGTTGCGCTTTAGACCGCTCGGTCTATGCCGAACAGCATTGCGGCAACGGTGGGACCAACGTCCTGATTGTTGTTCTGCAGCCCGATGGTGGGGCAACTGTCTTTTCCGGGATGGGCACCAACATCGTTCGCGCGGCAGCCCAGGGTGCGGCCGCAGGCATCAAGGAATAGCATCCAAGGAGATTGCCATGGCAACGCTGCTTACTGCTCCCGAGCGCGAGGATCTGCGCATGGCCACGCTGGCCTACCTCGCAACCTGCAACACGGCGGCCTTCACGTCCGGTCAACTCGCGCCGATCCTGCGCCGTCGACGCGCGGTCGGGTTTCCATTCACGGATGGTGACATGGATGGCGCGCTGGCCTTCCTGGAGGGGCAGGGATGGACCAGGGGAATCGATTCTGGGTTTGGTGGAAGCCGTGCCTACCAGGTGACCAGTCCCGGCGTTCTGGAAGCAGAACGTCGCGGCTTCTGCTGAAGGGAGAATGTCGATGTCGCGTCCTCGTCGCGGCAAGATCGCGCAGCTTCCGCTGGAACTGCGCAATGAGTTGTGTCGCCGGCTGCTGGATGGTCAGCAGTCCCCGGAGTTGCTGCCGTGGCTGAATGGCTACCCGATCGTCAAGGCATTGCTCGATGCCAAGTTCGGCGGTGCGCAGATCAATGACCAGAACCTGACGGAATGGCGCCAAGGGGGATTCATCGATTGGCAGGCCGATCAGGAGCGCCTGGATCAGATCCGCGAGATATCGAACTTCGCGTCCCAGGCGGCGCAGTCGGGGACCAACATCGCGGATGGCGCGGCGGCGGTCGCCGCCGGCCGCCTGATCGCGGCCATCGACGGCGCCGACGACGACCAGCTCGTCAAACTCTCCAGCGCGATCGCCGCTCTCCAGTCCGGATCCCAGCGTGACCGCGAACTGGCACTCAAGAAACGCGGCATTGACCAACGCGATCGCGCCCTGAACCTGACAGAGGTCCAGATCCGCACACGGTCGGCCGAACTATTTTTGGCCTGGTATGCGGACAAGCGCGCCACGGAGATCGCCGCCAGCGATGCTCCGAAAGAGAACAAGGTCAAGCGGTTGCTCGAATACATGGAGCGCCAGGAGCAGGGATGACGCTACGGCCCTACATGAAGGAACTCTCCCAGCATGCCGATGAACACGGCATGCTGGTGCTGTTCTGGCGCCGGCAGTCCGGAAAAACAACGTGGTTTGGCTGGCGTTGTCTCAAGCTGATGGCGGCCAATCGCCAGTCTCTTTGCACCCTGGTTAGCGCCTCGCTCAACGTCGGAAGCGAGCTGACGGAGAAGGAAGCCGCCGTCTGGCAGAAGATCATCGAAGGCATGCGCAAGGAGGCAAAAGAGAACGGCTTCAAGCTGGAGACATCTGCCGACAAACTGGCCTATGACGACTATCTGGACATGCTCGACAAGAGCCGCCTGGAGGTAAAGCTCTGGCACGACAAGACATCCTACAGCCGCACGAAGATCATTGCCCCGAACGTAGCCACGGCCCGCGGCTATTCCGGATGGGTATTCCTAGATGAGTTCGGCTTCATTCCTGACTTCCGATCAATTTTCGAGGCGGTCGAACCGATCTCCTCCAGCGATCCTTCCTTCCGGATCTGCATGGCCACTACGCCTCCGGAGGATGATGCCCATTACTCATGGGAGTTGACCGTCCCTCCTCAGGATACGAGTTTCACGCCGAATCCTCGCGGCAACTGGTACACGTCTCAGGCCGGAATCAAATGCCATCGCGTGGATGCGTGGGATGCCGCGGCCGCCGGAGTCATGCTCTACGATCGCAACACCCGCCAACCGCTGACCCCCGAGGAGCATCGCGCCCAAGCTCTCGACCGTGCCGCCTGGGATCGAAACTACGGCCTGATCCACCAGGCCGGTGGCACAGCCGCTTGCTCATTGCTGGCCATCACCGAGGCCCAGCGCGCTGGCGCGCTGACCTGTCTGGCGGCGGAGGATGACTTCCCACCGGATTGGACGCGGTTTATCGAGCCTGATATCCCGACGGCCATTGGCTTGGATCCGGCCACAACCGAGGAAGAGAAGAGCAACCCAACGGGGCTGGTGATCGCCCAGCGCAAAGGGTCCAAGAAGGCCATACGCCTGGTGGTGCGTTTCAAGTCAGCGGACGATCGCTTGCAGCGGTCCATGATCCGCGAGGCTATCGAGGGTTGCCGTTCGCGTGGAGCCAGGTTGATCGGCCTGGGAGTTGATGCCTCCAGTGAGAAGTTCTTCGCCGGCATCATTCGACGCGAGTTCTGCGGGCTCCTACCGGTGCGCCTACTGGTCGCCAGCGAGATCCCACGCGAGCAGGAGCACCTCAAACCCAGCGAGCGCCAGAACACGAAGACGTTCCTGGGTAACCTGTTCGTCAATGAGCTTGAGGATGGCAACATTGAGATGCCGGCGGCGCGCTGGGTCAAGGACGATTGGCGCCTGGTGATTCATTGCAAGGGTGGTTTCTCCAACAAGATCGACGCTGCTGGAAATCACGGCGATACCTTCGATGCAGCCAAACAGGCGAACTACCTTCTCTCTTTTGGTTGTGCTGGAGGAGCATCCGTGTCCTTCGGAACCGGTATTGGCGACTCGCTGTTTGATCGCCGTCAGCGTGATCCGCATACACTGAGATCGTGGCTGATTGATGACGTGCCGCATGGCAGGCACATGGCGGGATGACATCATGAACCTCAAAAGACTGTTTCGTTTGATCGTCCAGCGCACGGTGTTTGATGTCCGTCGCGAACTCCCATCGGTTGCTTCAACGGTCGATGCCGAGGTCATCCATAATGCCATCGGCGCCGCAGAGCAAGGGCGGACACGGGAGCTTTTCTCGGTCTATCGGGATTGCCTGCTTTCGGGGGGACACATCCAGTCGGAGTTTTCCAAGCGTAAACTGGCCGTACTGAATGAGCCGTTGACGGCGATGGCCTATGACAAGAAGAATCCCCAGGACAAACTGGCTGCCGATAGGGTCATGTCGCTGCTGGAGGACTGCGAGGATTTGATCCGCGGCATGACTCACCTGCTCGACTCGGCGCTCTATCCAGTTTCCGTTGCCGAGAAGGTATTCCGTGTTCGTCCTGATGGCATGATCACCATTGATCGGCTCGTGCCCGTGCCCCATACGCTTCTGGACTATCAGGATGGATCGATGAAGATCCGCGACGGGTCGGATCCTGAGAATCTGTCGAAGGCGGTGATTCCCGACCCGAATCGCTACATCATTCACCGCGGAAATCTTCTGACGCTCCCGGATTGCTGGGGTGGCCCTCTGCGGTCCATCCTCTTCTGGTGGTTGCTTTCGACCTCCGGCCGGACATGGTGGTCGCGTTTCATCGAGAAATACGGGACTCCTTTTTTGGTCGGAAAGTACGACCAGAATGACAACACCAGCCGTGATGTGCTGGAGAGGGCGTTCTCGCTGGCATGTCGACTTGGAGGACTAGTCATTACCAGGGAGACGGATATCGAGCTCAAGCAAGCCTCCGCTTCCGACGCTGGCGACGCGTTCTCGCGGTTTCATGACACCTGCGACCGGGAGATCTCGAAGATCGTCGTTGGCCAGACCCTTTCGGCATCGGCCGATCCGACTGGGCTGGGTTCCGGAGTCGCTCACCTGCAGAACGAAGTGCGCGGAGACATCAAGCGGTGGGATGCCCTCTCGCTGGGATCGACGTTGCGTAAGCAGCTCCTGGCGCAACTTTGCATCATCAACCACATTGATGGGCATGTTCCGCTCTGTCAGTTCGGGTCGATCGCCAATCTCGACTTGGCCAAATCGACCGGAGGCATTCTAGTCGATCTGCACAACGCCGGAATAGAGGTCGACGATACGGGGCTCTCCGATCTCTCCGATACGATTGGACTTCCTCTTCGCAGGATCATCTCCGCCGCCATAGGTCCATCCTTCACGGCGCCGTCATTTCCTGGCGTTCCTTTCAGCGCGGCGGAAGCATCCAGGCGGGCGGCATTCGACGCTCCATCTTCTGCAGCGTCTGGAGATCTTGCGCGTGCCTTCCGCGGTAGTCACGCGGAGATCGCGCGCATCGTCCGCGAGTCCACAAGTCCGCATGACTGCCTGTCGCGTCTCTCTGCCTTCTGTGCAGATCTACGCCCTGGTGTAGCCTCTGATGTGATCGAGGCCGCGATGCGCGCCTACGCTTCCAAGCCCCCCGTCCGGTGACCCTTTTGCCTTCACCCTGCATCTACCCTTTTCACGTTTTCCGCAACACAGCGCCTCCCCGTCTCCTCTTTCTTCCAAATACCCCAGCAAATCAGGCCTATTCAAAGCTATTCCATGCCTGATCAAGTATTCTCGCTGGCCTTCTTCGACATCGAAACCAGCGGCCTGGAGCCGGAGAGCGAGGTCACCCTGGTGGTTTGCCTGCACCGCGGCCGGTTGCTGCGCTTTCTGAAGGGCGAGAACCTGGACGACTTTCTGCCGCTACTGGACGAGGTCAAGTTGCTGGTTTCATTCAATGGCAGCGGCTTCGACGTGCCACGTATCGAGGACCGCTTTCACGTGCCGGTGATACCCTGTGCGCATGTCGATCTGCGCTGGATCTGCCACCATCGCGGCTGGCGCGGCGGACTCAAGGCCATCGAGCGGCAGCGGGGATTGGCCCGGCCGCCGGACCTGCAGGGAATCGGCGGCGAACAGGCCGTGCACTTGTGGCGGTTGTGGGACGAAACGCGGCGGGCCGCACCGCGCCGTCTACTGGAGCGCTACTGCGCGGCGGACGTGCTGTCGCTCAAGTGGCTGGCCGCCTCCGTGCTGGCCGAGCACGCCTGTGCGGTCACCGTTCCCGAACCCGAGGCGCTCTGGGAACTGGTGCAGACCGAGCTGCCCCCGCCTGCGGAATCCGTGGAGCTGCCTGCGGCGCTGCCCGCGATCACGCTGCCGGCCATGGCCGCCGTGGCCTCGGCGGTCGCGGCAGCCGGTTCGCGCGCCGAGAAGCAGCGGCGTCTGCGGCAGCTCTGGCGCGAGATGCGGCGCTGACGATCAGGATGGTGCGCGACTAGAGCGCGCGCCGCAGATAGGGCAGATACTGCCGCGTGTAGATCACGATGGAGAGGAGATTGATGACGATGCCGGCGATCTCCAGCGTGTAGATCAGCGGCAGCGGCAGCCAGAATGGCTGGTAGATCAGGTAGCAGTCGATGGCGCAGGCCGTCGGAAAACTGATGGCTGTGCGCAACTTTCCCGACCAGTTGGCGCGCACATCGGCGCCATACTCTGACCCCACGCTGCGCAGGAAAGTCACCCACTGATCGCGGAGCAGGAAGAGCACCGTGAAGGCCAGCAGCATCACGGCATGCGCATCCCACCCTCCATGGCGGGCAATCAGGAAGAGCAGCACGGGCAGGACGGTCAGGTAGAAAATCTTGTCGGTCAGCGGATCGGCGTGCGCGCCGAAGCGGCTGGTGGCCTGCAGCAAGCGGGCCAGCCAGCCGTCGATCAGATCGGTCAGCGCGGCCAGCACCAGCGCGGCAAACGCCAGGGACGCCAGCCACAGCGCCTCCGGGTGGAAGGCATGGATCACGGCGCCGATGGCGAAGAGGAAAACCAGTGGCGCGCGTCCGAGCGTCAAGGCGGTGACCAGCAGCACGGCATTACGGTGTGTCATGTGCGGTCACTTTCCGGCGGTTGGCCAGCGGCGACACGCGCCCCCAGCAGTGCGGCCACGACTTCGGCAAACCCGGCGCCCCCGGCGGCATCGGCCAGCCAGGCCGGCCGATGCTGCATGTCGTCGAGAAAGTGGCTGACATTGGCCACGGCGAACGTGTGCGCAAAAGCGGCGAACATCGGTTCGTCATTGGGCGAGTCACCGCAGAAGGCGTAGGCGGCGGCACGCTGGTCGGGCGGAACGCCATCGAGGTCCTCCACAAAGCGCCGCGCCATGGTCAGCTTGTCGAAGGCGCCGAACCAGCCGTTGACGTGGATGGAACTGACCTTGGCTGTAGCGCCATGGCGGGTGAAGACAGCGACGATGCGCGCCACGTCTTCGCGGGAGAGGCGCGGGACGTCTTCGCAGAAGTCGATGGCCAGGTCAAACATGCGAAAAGACTGATCGGCGGCCACGGCGCAGCCGGGAACCTCCCGCAGCACGGCATCACGGATGACGTCCAGGCGCAGGCGATTGGCCGTGCGCGTGGCGGCATCCTGAGTGTAGACGCGCGTCATCCCATGCGGCGTGAGGCGATAGTAGAGGGCGCCGTTCTCGCCGATCACGCCATCCACAGGCCATTGCCGGGCAATGGCGTCGCACCATCCGGCCGGGCGTCCGGTCACCGGCACGATGCGCAGACCGGCTGCACGGGCCTGCCACAGGGCATCGTAGGCGTCGCGCGTGACGCGCCCGTCGGTCGTCAGCGTGTCGTCGATATCGGTCAAAAGCATACCGATGCCGGCCAGCATGGCGGACGGCGCCTGGGAGAGTGGTTGTGGCCGGATGGACGTCATGGCATCGCCGCAGTCTTGACATTGACTCCTGATCGATCAAGGGCATTTTAACAAGGCGGAGGTGGACCCGCAACCCACCAATCCGTCCACGTTCACGGTTGCTTTTCCGCTGTCGAGCGGCTAGAAAAAAGGATCGCGTCGAGGCGGGCTACGATGGTGCATGGCCGTACGGGGACGCGGCAGGCGGTAGCGACGGACGAATGATCATGCAAGAGCGGGCAAAAGAAGCGAAAAAACACCCTTGCTCATCAGGGGTGACTCGGGATAAACTAACCATTCCTTGTTGAGGAAAGGCATCTGTTCATGAAGAAGGACGTTCATCCGAAGTACGAAGAGGCCACGATCACCTGCGCGTGCGGCAGCGTCATCCAGACGCGCTCCACGGTCAAGGTGATGAATGTCAACACCTGCTCGGCCTGCCACCCCTATTTCACCGGCCAGCAGACCATGCTCGACACCGAAGGGCGTGTCGATCAGTTCATGAAGCGTTACGGCATTCACAAGAAGTAGCGGGACTGCAAGGCAACGGGTCGGTTCGCGCGTTCCGGAGATGGAACGGGGTGGACCGGCCCGTTTTGTTTCCCCGAAAGCGGCGCGACCATGATCGAGCGGCAGCATATCGAGCGCATGCTGGGACGGCTGCAGGCGACCGAAGCCGCGCTGACCGACCCGGCGGTGCTGGGCAATCCCCGCCTGCTGCGCGAAAAGGTGCGCGAGCACTCCACGTACAAGCGGCTGGAGACGCTGGCGCGGGGGTACTTTCGGATTCTTGACGAAGTGGCTTCCAACCGGCAACTGGCCGCTGATGCGACTGCGGATGCCGAGATCCGCGCCATGGCGCGGGCGGAAATCGAGCTGCTGGAGCCCCGTTTGCCGGTCGCCGAGCGGGACGTCCTCTATGCTTTGTTGCCGGCTGATCCGACCGAAGCCCGCAATGCCGTCTGTGAAATCCGCGCCGGCACTGGCGGCGATGAGGCGGCCCTCTTTGCCGGCGACCTCTTTCGCATGTACAACCGCTATTGCGAAAGCCGGCGCTGGAAGATCAACGTGCTTGATTCCAGCGCCAGCGAGGTCGGCGGGTACAAGGAAATCGTCTTTACGGTCACGGGCGAAGGCGCTTACGGAATTTTACGCTTCGAAAGCGGCGGGCATCGGGTGCAACGGGTTCCAGTGACCGAGGCGCAGGGCCGCATTCACACGTCCGCCGCCACCGTGGGCGTTTTCCCCGAAGTCGAGGAAGAGGACGACATCGACATTCCGGCGGATGAGCTGCGGATCGACATTTTCTGCGCCGGCGGGCACGGCGGCCAGGGCGTCAACACCACTTACTCTGCCATCCGCATCACCCATCTGCCCACCGGACTCGTGGCGCAATGTCAGGACGAGCGCTCGCAGCACCGGAACAAGGAGAAAGCACTGAACGTCCTGAAAGCGCGCCTGCTTGACCAGCGCCGCCAGGCCGAAGCCGCCAAGATGGGCAAGACCCGGCGCGACCTGATCGGATCTGGCGATCGCTCCCAGCGCATTCGCACCTATAATTTCCCCCAGAATCGGATGACCGACCACCGCATCAACCTGACGCTCTATTCCCTCGATCGGATTATCGAGGGCGATCTCAACGCGCTGATGGAAGCGCTCCAGCAGCATGACCTGAATCAGCGGCTGCAGAGCGAACTGGGGATTTCGGGGCTGGAGGCCCCTGGCGGCGCCCAGGAAGAGGACGTATAAGGACGACTTCGTTCGCGGTGGCGTTTTTGCGCTTCTTGCCGTCAGCTGTTTTTGTCATCATTCATCATTGTCTTCTGCCATGAACCCGCGCATTGAGGAACCGCACCATGCCCACGCTCACAAAAGACGAACTGAAGCTCGTTGCCAACACGATTCGCTGTCTCGCGATTGACGGCGTCCAGGCGGCGAACTCCGGACATCCCGGCCTGCCCATGGGCATGGCTGATGTGGCAGCCGTCCTCTGGCTGAAGTACCTGAAGCATTGCCCGGCCAACCCCAAGTGGCCCGACCGCGACCGGTTCGTGCTGTCAGGCGGACATGGGAGCATGCTGCTCTATAGTCTGTTGCATCTCTCCGGGTACAAACTGAGCATGGACGAGCTCAAGCGCTTTCGCCAGCTCGGCAGCCAGACGCCGGGACATCCGGAATACGGCCATACCGATGGGGTTGAGGCCACCACCGGCCCCCTGGCACAGGGCATTGCCATGGCCGTGGGCATGGCGTTGGCCGAACGCATGCTGGCCAGCCGCTTCAACACCGCAGAAACGACGCTGGTTGACCATCGGACCTGGGTGTTCTGCGGCGATGGCGATCTGATGGAGGGTCTCAGCCATGAAGCCTGCTCGCTGGCGGGCCACCTGCAGCTGGATCGCCTGGTACTGTTCTACGACAGCAATCGCATCACCATCGAGGGCAAGACCGATCTGTCAGTCAGCGACGACGCCAAGAAGCGTTTTCAGGCCTATAACTGGCATGTGATTGAAATCGACGGACACGATTACGACCAGATCGACGCCGCGATCCGCAAGGCGCAGCGGCAGACCGGCAAGCCGGTCTGCATCATCTGCAAGACGCACATCGGCATGGGCAGTCCCAACAAGGTCGACTCCCATGAGTGCCACGGCGCGCCGCTGGGCGTCGAAGAGGTCAAGCTCACCAAGCGGAATCTGGGCTTCCCCGAGGACCAGTTCTTCTACGTTCCGGAAAAGGTGTACACGATCTTTGATGAACGGCGCGACAAGCTGCTGCGCCTCTCCAACAAGTGGGGGCGGGCGCTCAAGGTCTGGCAGCAGGGCGACGCAGCCAGGGCGGAGCTGTGGCGCAAGCATCTGAACGACGAGTTCCCCGCCGATCTCGAGTCGAAACTGCCGGTTTTCGATCCGGCCAAGCCGATCGCGACGCGGTCGGCGTCAGGCGTGGTGATCAACGCGCTGGCGCCACACCTGCCACAGCTCGTGGGCGGCTCGGCCGATCTGGCGCCCAGCACCATGACCATGATCAAGAACGAAGGGGACGTCGGCCCCGGTCAGTTCAGTGGGCGCAACTTTCATTTCGGCATCCGCGAACACGCCATGGCGGCGGCCATGAATGGCATCGCCCTGCATGGCGGATTCCGCGTCTTCGGCGGCACGTTCTTCGTGTTCAGCGACTATTGCCGTCCCTCAATCCGCTTGGCGGCTTTGATGAAACTTCCTGTGATCTATGTGTTTACGCATGACAGCTTCTACGTGGGCGAAGATGGACCGACGCACCAGCCCGTGGAGCATCTGGCGGCGCTGCGCTGCATGCCAGGCCTGACGCTGATCCGCCCCGCCGATGCCACGGAGACCGCTGCCGCCTGGATGACGGCGCTCAAGCACAAGCAGGGGCCGGTGGCTCTGTTGCTCACCCGTCACAATCTGGAGGTGATCGATCGCACGACGTATCCTGCGGCTAACAGTTTGGAAAAGGGCGCCTATACCCTCTGGCAGAATGGCACTGGCACGCCCACGCTCACAATCCTGGCGACGGGTTCGGAGGTGGAACTGGCCCTGGCGGCCGCCAAGCAGTTGACGGCCGTCAACGTGCGCGTGGTCAGCATGCCATCGTGGGAGCTGTTCGAACGGCAGACCCAGGAGTATCGCGATGGCGTTCTTGATCCGCAATGCACCAAGCGTCTGGTGGTTGAGGCCGCCTCACCCTTTGGCTGGGAGCGGTATATCGGGCAAAGCGGGACGACCGTGACGATGGACCACTTCGGGCTGTCTGGTTCCTACAAGCAACTTGCTCAGACTTTTGGATTCACGGTCGATAATGTCGTGTCCAAAGCCCGCGCCATGTTGTCATAACGAATTGCGGCGCAACGTTCAGCGTTATCAGAAGGCGAATCTGCCGATCACGTGATCGGCTTTCCTCGCCTGAGAGCTATCGTTAACACTGCGATATCTGCCGGCGTGATTCCTGGAACGCGTGAGGCTTGGCCAAGCGTCACCGGCTTCAGGTGGCTCAGTTTTTCACGTGCCTCATAGCGCAAAGCGGCAAGCGACCAGTAATCCATCCAACGAGGAATCTGAACGCTCTCGGTCTGTCTGGCTCGTGAAGCCTCCCGCTCCTCCTGCTCAATGTAGCCCTGATACTTGATCAGGATCTCGATCTGTTCAATGACCTCATCCGGTAGATCTGTCCGACGACCAGGCATCTCGGCGTAGCACATGCCTGGATGCGACAGATGCACAAGCAGGTTTTTTCCATCTGAGTGCTCGGTCGCGAGTCGCTCCATCTCTGCCTGGATCATCCCGCTGAACTTGGTTGTCTCTTCCAGAAATGATGCGTCGCAGAGGCCAACTTTGGCCGCATGCTCTGCCAGGCGATAGCGCGTGTTGTCCTGCCGTAAGATCAGGCGTCGCTCAGCTCGCGATGTGAACATGCGATAGGGCTCGTTCGTTCCCTTCGTGACTAGATCATCAACCAGGACGCCCAGGTAGGCCTCCTGGCGACTGAGAATCAGCGGTTCCTTTCCGAGAACATGCAGGGCCGCATTCACGCCAGCCAGAAATCCCTGAGCCGCGGCCTCCTCATAGCCCGTGGTGCGGTTGACCTGGCCGGCAAAAAAGAGTCGCGGAATGCGCTTGGACTCCAAAGTGTGGCGCAACTCCAACGTGTCAATGCAGTCGTATTCGATGGCATAGGCATAGGCTAGGAAACGCGCCTGCTCGAGACCGGGCACCGAATGCACCAAGGCTTCTTGCGCCTGACGGTCCAGGCTGTTTGACAAACCATTCGGGTAGATCCAATGGGTGTTCCATCCTTCCGGCTCGAGAAAAACGTGATGGGCTTCCTTATCGGGAAACTTGACGACCTTGTCTTCGATCGACGGACAGTAGCGCACACCTGTGCCGGTGATCTCGCCACCGTATAGGGCGCTACCCTGAAGATTGTCACGGATGATCTTGTGGGTAATCGCCGTTGTATGGGTCAGCCAGCACGGCATTTGTCCGCCGCCTGCCTGTTCCACGTGGAACAATCGCTCTCCGGAGTCAGACGGGGCGTTTGGCGTCGCGTGCTGATTAGGCGTGTTCTGTTCCACGTGGAACAATCCAGCTCTCTGCCTGCGGCGTGCCGCCCAGGAGAAGAGCGGCGGCGGCTCATCCCCGGGCTGGATGGTTGTCAGGGTCCAGTCGATAGTCCTGGCGTCGATGCGCGGTGGCGTTCCGGTCTTGAAGCGCTGGAGCTCAAAACCAGCCTGTATTAGGCTCCCTGAAAGCAGATCGGCTGCCGGGCGACCGTCTCCGCCTCCCGCCACGCGTTCATGGCCGATATAGACCCGTCCTCGCAGGCTCGTTCCCGTGGTGATTACGACACAATGTGCAGGAACCTCCCCGGCGCCTGACAGTTTCACCCCGCGCAACACGTTTCCGGCGTCGACCAAAATCCCGGCAGCTTCGTCCTGGACGACTGTGAGCCCTCGCGTACGGGCGATGCATTGCTGCATGCGGCGTGCGTAACTGATCTTGTCGCACTGGGCACGGTTGGCCTGCACGGCCGGCCCCTTGCTGGCATTCAGGACCCGAAACTGGATTCCGGTCTCATCGGTGTTTCTGGCCATCTCGCCGCCTAGCGCATCGAGCTCAAAAACCAGGTGGGATTTGGCAATACCGCCGATCGATGGATTACACGGCATGCGGGCAATTGCATCGGGAGCTTGAGCCACAAGCAGGGTACGGCAACCCATGCGCGCTGCAGCCAAGGCTGCTTCAGATCCAGCATGTCCGCCACCAATGACAACGACATCCCATGGTGCTGATGAACCGGAATTCATGGCCACAATGATAGCATGCAGTGGGACTACTCAACAGGGGGACAGGAAAAAAGGAAACAGGCCGCAACAACATGCGATACGATAGCATAACACACACAATATCAATAGATTATGATTGGCCAAGCGGGGTTAAAAGAGCACAAAATAACGAAAAACATTGGCGTTTTTAACGGTTTGTGAACAGCCGGTGAACAAGCACGGTTACTTGCCAATGCAGAAGGCCGAGAAAATCCGGTCAAGCACTTCCTGGCTATACTCTTTGCCCGTCATTCTGCCCAGCGCCGCAGCCGCTTGTCTCAGTTCTTCGGCTGCAAGGACAAGGTTATGGTCCTCGGATCCTATCCAAGCGATGACGCGGCGGAGTGCTGCCTCGGCCAGACGCAGTTCGTCGCGATGGCGTTCGGAGACGGTTGGATGGATTGGCGCCTGACGCTCCAAGCCGAGGCGATGCAGCAAGACACGTCGCAGCCGGTCCATGCCTTCGCCCGTTCGAACAGAGATCTCCAACAGGTGTTCCGGATTCAACGCAAGAAACGTGGTCTCCGCGATTGCTCGAGTCACCTGCCGGTGGGATAAATCGATCTTGTTGATGATCACCAGGACGCGCGCTTTGTCCTGCGAAAAAGCATGGTCAAAGAGTCGCGGGTGTTGTAGCTGAATCGGGCGCTCGCCATCCAGAAGATAGAGAATCAGATCGGCCTGGCTCAAGACCTGTTCAGCTCGCTTGACCCCTTCCTGCTCGACGAGACACGTGGTCTGACGCAAACCCGCTGTGTCAACCAAGCGCAAGGGGATGCCGTCCAGTTCAACCGTTTCCTCGATCGTATCGCGCGTTGTACCTGGATGTGGGCTAACGATAGCTCTTTCTCTATTCAATAAAGCGTTCATCAAAGACGATTTACCGGCATTGGGGCATCCACCAATGACGACGAGGGCGCCCCGGCGCAGCAGTTCTCCCTCACGCCAAGTCGAAAGCAATGATGCGATCTCTGAATGCAGCTGCTCCGCACGCGCAACATCTTCACTGTGAATGCGTTGCGGAAGCTCTTCGGCATCGAAATCGAGGCGCGCCTCAACTTCCGCGCACAGCGCGGCCACGCCCTCGTAACAGGCGGAGATTCGGCTTCCGAGCTGGCCGGCAAGCTGTGCCTGCGCCACTTGGGCAGCGCGCGCCGTCCGCGCTTGGACCAGATCCATCACAGCCTCGGCCTGTGTCAGATCCAGGCGGCCGTTGAGAAAGGCGCGGCGCGTGAACTCGCCAGGTTCAGCCAGGCGTGCGCCGGCTGCCAGGACCATCCGCAGGACCTCCCGTGGCGCCACATCTCCGCCATGCCCCTGCAACTCAACCACATCCTCGCCGGTAAAACTGGCCGGCGCACGAAAGAGCAGGATCAGGGCATCGTCAACGAGTTCCCCGGTCCGGGGATCGGCAATCCGTCCATAGAAGAAGGTTCCGGCCTTCCGTCTCTGCCACGCGCCACCCGGCACTACGCGGGCGGCCACCTGCCACGCGTCAGCCCCCGAAATCCGCACCACCGCCACGCCCGCAGGGCCGGCAGCCGTGGCTATGGCGGCGATCGTATCGCGTTCCTGCAAGCGCATGGTTGAGCCTAAGAAGAGCAGTTGAACCGCAGATAAATGCTGATGGACGCTGATGGGCACGGTCTTGCGACAGCAACGGCTTTCGTCGATCCGGTGAACATGGTTATGCGCTGCAACGTATTGATTGCGATGAGCCTATCCGCGTTGGTCTGTGTTCATCTGCGGTTTCAAGGCTGAATGCCTCAGTCGCCGGCGAAGAAGGAGACGGTTTCCGTCAACCGCAGCCGGGGGAAGGGGATCAATGGCACGGTGCGACCGAGAAAATCGCGGGCTTCGCGCACATGGAATCCTGCGCGCACCGGGCGTGCGCCATCTTCGGTCCAGGCCACCAGCAGTGCGCCGGTGCCCGGTCTGTGGAACTCCATGACAAAATCGCGCCCGGGATCGCCCACGTGCCTGCGCCGGATGAATCGGGCGCCTTCCAGGTGCGAGACCAGTTCGTGCAGGACGCGGGTTAGCGTCGCGCCACGCAGTTGATTCTGGATGGGATCCACCTCGATGACCACACGTTCGGCCACGCCCGCCGCCATGGCCAGCACGATGCGCTTGACGATGCGCCCCATGATCGCTTCCGGCACGTCGCCGTTACGCAGCGTAGCCGCTGCGAAACAGAGCTGCAGTTTGCCGCCGAACTCTTCGGCTCGGCCAGCCACGGCACCGATCAGCGCCACATGCAGCAGAAAGGCGCGCCCGCTGGCGGTGTGTGAAGAATCGGCTGGCAGACGCACGCTCAGGCCATCCCAGCGGCCGTCCGGGGGCAATAGGCAACGCAAGGCCCGGATGGCGGCCGGCCGGTGGATGGACGAAATATCAGGCGGCAGAAAGGCGACGCCCGGATATTCGATACGCAGGCGTGGAATCAGATCAAAAAGCTGGCGCACGTCGCGTCCCAACAGCTTGTCGCCGGCTCGTTCATCCAGGCGCGACCCAATCTGCGCCCGTTCCAGGAACCAGCCTGTCTGGACCAGCACGCCCTGGCAAAACTCCCGCCAGGCTTCGGGGTGCGCTTCGGCGCCCATTTTTTCGCGCAAAACGGCACCAATCCGGCAATCTTCGCTGCGCAAGTTGCGCACGGCCGTCAGCGCCTTTTCGCGGCAGGCTTCCGAACCATCCTGATCAATGGGGAGCACGACGTCGCGGACGCCGATGCTGCGCAACCAGGCCAGTTCCTCGTGCAGCGAGGAGGGGCTGGATGCATAGCCGACGGCGACAAACCGGCTCAGAACCCGGGGTGCCGAGAACATCCGCTGCCGCTGCCTTTCGGCCTCACGCCACAGGTTGACACCGCCGGCGCGCAGCGCGGCCAGCCAGAACTGCGAGATGCCATGCCACGCGCGCCAATTGCCTTGCACCGCGGCCATCAGGCGGGGTGCTTGCGCTCCATCTCGTGCGCCGCATGAAAGCCAGTCGGCGTCCGCCGGCTGAGCCCCAGGCCCTCGCTTGCGCCGTTCCGCCAGACCTCGTGCCGCTCCACGCTCCGCGTCGCTCATACCCTCTATTCTCCGACGCTTTTCATACTCCAAAACGATCGCCCTGACAAGCGAGGGGCGACAGAGCACGTGGAAGGCCGGAACGTGGATGCAGCAACGGCGCCTCTTTGATGGCAACCGCGCCGGACTTGCTACTTCACCAGCCCGCGGTGCATGCAATATCGCACCAGCTCCGCCGTCGAGTGCAGGTTGAGCTGCTGCAACGCGCGCGTGCGGTACGTGCTGACGGTCTTGATACTGAGATGCAGCTCCGCGGCAATCTCCTTGACCGTCTGCCCCTTGCCGATCAGCCTCACAACCTCCAGGATGCGCCCGGTCAGCTCCATGTCCGGGTTCGACGGCTGGCGCGGCGTCCGCTGCGACAGCGATGCGGCCAGTTTGTCGGCCAGGGTGCCCGTGATGTGCCGTCCGCCAGCCAGCACCTTGTGCACGGCCACAACCAGCTCCTGCGCCTCGCAACCCTTGGTCAGGTATCCCATGGCGCCATCCTGTAGCGCGCGTAGGGCGAAATCGTCCTCCGAAAATCCGGTCAGGATCATCACCGGCAGCATGGGAAAACGCCGGTGCACTTCGCGCAGCAGGTCCATGCCACTGCGACCCGGAAGCTCCAGATCCAGGATCAGCAAGTCCCAGGATGCCTGTTCCAGCGAACGCATGATCTCGCCCGCATCGCCGGCCTCGCCGATCACGAGATCGTCCCCGGATTGCTTGAGAATCAGACTGACACCGCGGCGAAACAGCGCGTGGTCATCGGCGATCAGGATTCTGCTCATGTTCGTTCATCTCCCCTGTTTTTCGGAATCGTCAGCGCGAACGTGCTGCCTTCGCCGAGCGTGGACGCCACACGGATCTTACCACCATGGGCCAGCACGGCCAACCGGCAGAAGGCCAGGCCCAAACCATTGACCGGCATGGGGGAGCGGCTCGTGCGCACGCCGGCGAACTTCCGGAACACGCGACGCTGATCCGCGGGCGCGATCCCCGGGCCCTGATCGCAGACCCACAGGCAGGCGCCCCGTGGTTCCGCGCGCGCTCCCACGACAACCGGTTTGCCGGCCGGCGTGTACTTCAGCGCATTGTCGAGCAAGTTGGCGAGCACGCGCACACAGAGATCCCGGTCGCCAGATACGATGACGGGCGGCTCCGCAATCTCCACGCGCAGGTCCCGTCCTTGGACCAGCCCGCCCAGCGTGCGCACGGCCTCCTGAATCAGGTCCTGCGCGTCGAGCGCTTCGCGCCGCAGCGGCAGCTTGCCGACCTCAAGCCGGCTCACATCCAGAACGGTCTGCAACATGCGCCCCATGCGCCGCGTGGTCTCGAAGATCTCCCGCAACTGGGACCGCTGTTCGGCCTCGGGAAGCGTCCCGGCCAAGTCGATCAGGTATTGCAGCAACAACGTGACGCCTTGCAGCGGCGACCGCAGATCGTGCACCAGCATGTGCACCCAGTCGTTGCGCAGGCGTTCGAGGCTTTCCAGTTTCCGGTACTGCCTGTCCAATTCGCGATTGCGCAGTTCCAACTCGCGCTGCTGCCGGCGCAAGGCCAGGTGCAGCCGCACGCGCGCCAGCAACTCCTCCTCGCAGATGGGCTTGGCCACATAGTCGGCGCCACCGACCTGAAAACCGCGGACGACATCCGCGGATTCGTTCAGGGCGCTGACAAAGATCACCGGCACCGTGCGGAGGTTCGGCACGGCCTGAAACTGGCGGCAGACCTCATAGCCATCCATGTCCGGCATGCGGATGTCCAACAGCAGGAGTTCCGGGGGCTCCTGTCGGGCGGCCGCCAGGGCCAGCGAACCACGCGGGAAGGCGCGGACACGAAAGCCGGCTGTTGTCAGCAGGCTTTCGAAAATGCGCACGTCTTCTACTTCGTCGTCGACCACCATGATGAATGGTCCTGACGGCGGCGATTGCTTCAACATAACGACGCTCCAGACAGTATCGTAATCGGCCAGACGGCCGCGCGTCCAGTGGTTACCGCACGACTCGGACAAACAGGGTGATCAACCGTAGTCAGACGGAGTACCACCGGGCGGAAGGGACGGCTGAGTCTGGCGGCCATCCATTCTTGTCGAGACGGATGGCAGAGCGTATCGTGTCCCGCATGCAACAACCGGCGCTGAATGCGGGATATCCGGAAGGCAGGACTGCTGGGTCATGCTGGCGCACGGGCGCGCTCTATCTTCTGCCGGCGCTGATGGATATGGTGCTGTCGATCGTGCTCTTTGTAGGGACCGTGCGCACCGCGCGCCTGACCCACGACACCACGCGCTCGGCCTGCATTCTGGCGGTCTGGAGTCTGGTCTACGTGCTGGCCTGTCCGGTCGTCGGACGCCTGATCTCCCCCGCGCGTGCGCCTCGCTTTGTCCTTGCCGGCTGCCTGTTGTGTGCCCTGACCTGCGGGCTGCTTGCGCTGGCGTCGGGTTTCGCCCCGATGCTGATTCTGATCGGGCTGGTTGGCGTGGGCATGTCCCTGTTCTTTCCTGCGTTTCAGCTCCTGATGAAGGAGATGGATGGCGATGGCGGGTTGTCCGTGGCCCACTCGGTCGGGCTGTATACGTTTGCGTGGAGTACAGGCTTTGCCTGCGGGCCCTTTGTCTCTGGCTTCCTGATGCAAGCCGGGTCCGGCACCGCCGCCGGCGGCGAAAGCTTCGGCTGGCGGCTGGCGTTTCTGTTCGGTTCCGGGATCTGCCTGCTGATGGCGATCATCCTTTCCGTCGTTGTCCGCGGACGACGCCAGCATGCTCCGGTGCAGACGGCCGCGCAGGCGCCCGATGAAACACGCTATGCCGGCATGCCCGATCTGGCCTGGCTGGGCTGGCTGGGAGCCGGCGTGGGCTTCGTGTCGCTCGCTATGCTCCGCTCCATTTTTCCGGTGCGCGCCGTGGGTACCGAATGCCACATTTCGGCGGCGATGCTGGGCACTATCTTTTTCGTGCTGAGCATCGTGCAGGCCGTGGTGGGATTGATGCTGAAACGCAGCCGGTACTGGATGTACCGTCCTCTTCCCGTGGCCGGCTTTGCCGTCGTCGGACTGGCGGGGCTGCTCTGCTTCGCCTTCGGCGTTCATCCGCTGGCGTTCCTGATCGGCGCCGGGCTATTCGGCATCTACTCCGGGTCTTTTTGCTTTTATCTGGTCTTTCACGCGCTCGTGCATCCCAACCGGGCGGGGCGCTATGTGGCCGTCAACGAAGCCTTGGTGGGGTTGACCGGGTTTCTCGCCCCGCTGGCCGGAGGGGCCCTGGCCGATCATTGCGGTTCCCAGTACCCGTATCTGGTGGTTGCCGCCCTCACCGTTGCCGTGACGGTCCTTCAGATCTGCGTGCATCGCGCACGCCCCGGCAACCTGTCGACCAGCCTCGAACAGACTTTATAAAGTGTGTTCGCCGGATCTGAAGGCGTGGGCCGCCGTTGGGCCGCACAACGTTTGCTGTGCCCACGGGGTGGTCACCGCTTCCCAGGCGTCCACGCGCCAGATGCGGCCGTCGCCGAGGGGACGGCCATTGATCATGCGCAGCCGGGCGCCGCGTTCCCAGGACGCCAGCGCATCGATCTGCTGCCGGTTCAGGCCGCGCGTCATCATCTCGATCTCGCGCAGCACGCCATCGCCGCAACAGCCGCGCGTCACCAAGCGTCCCTTGGCGCGAGAAATCGGCCCGGCCAGGCGGAAGCAGGCTGGGTCGGTGGTGGCTCCGTTCTCCGGGGTGCGCTGCAGGATCAGCAGTCCATACTTCAGATCTTGAACCGAGCGGAACAGATGCCGGTTGATCAGGTTGACGCTGTCGGGCACGCGCCATGACTTGACATCGTGACACCAGCCGTACGCCGCGCCGGACATGGGGCAGGGACGGCCATGCAGACAAGGCGCCAGAATACGAAGCGCACCATCAGTGGCAAAGCGGTTGCGCAGTCGCTGCAGTCGCGTGCAGGTGACTTCACCCGCCGGCTCGACGACGACCAGGCAGCCTCCCGGCGCCAGGCGCGCAAGCTGCCGCCTCAGCCACGCCTCGCAAGGTCCATCGTCCGGCCCGGCAAAGAGCTCGTTCATCACGAAGCTGGCCAGAACCAGGTCGAACGCACCCGGTGCCTGGTCGGCGCGCACATCGCTGATGCGGGTCTCCAGGATCGCCTGCGGCCACCATGCACGGCAGGCGTCAAACAATTGGCGCAGTGTGACCAGGGCCTCGGGTGCATGGTCTACGGCTTCGATGGTCACGGCCGAATCCGCCAACTCCATGGCTGCCGCCAGCGTCGACGCCCCCGTGCCGCAACCCACGTCCAGCACCCGTCGCACCGGCGCGTCGCCAGCTTCGGTTTGCCGCCATTCACGCAGCACCTGACGCATGCGCATGAACGTCTGGGGAAAGAAGAGCACGCCGTAGGCGGCGCGTGCCCGGGCATCGGACGCGTAATCGCGAAAGGCGCCGGGACGCGCAACGGTAAACGAGTCGCTCAGCTGGCCGGCGGCTGGCTCGAGCGCCGCCAGTGCCGCCTCGATGTCGCCTTCGCCCGTCGCCTCGCGGGCGCGCTCCAACCACCAGGCTTCAAGTTCAGATGGGTAAGACAACGCATGCATGAGAGCGATTTTAGCGCAGGGGCTGACGTGGCGTCCATGTCATGACCGCTTCAGCGGCGGTCGCCATCGACTTGGCCCGCACTCTGTGTCTATACTAAAAGCCAACTTGTTTGGGAGCCGGGCCATGGCTGTTGCGATCCACGTCGAGAACCTCGTCAAAACCTTCGGCACGCTGCGGGCCGTCGATCAGGTTTCGGTCACCATTGAACCGGGTGAGCTGTTTTTCCTTCTCGGTCCCAGCGGCTGCGGCAAGACCACGCTGCTGCGCTGCATCGCCGGCTTCCATCAGCCGGAAGCAGGCTCGATCCGCATCGGCGACCGCGATGTCACCAACCTGCCGCCCTATCTTCGCGACACGGGCATGGTCTTTCAGAGCTACGCCCTCTGGCCGCATATGTCCGTCGCCGAGAATGTCGCCTTCGGTCTCGACATGCGTCGCGTCGCGCGCAGCGATGTCCGCCGCCGCGTGACTGAAGCCCTGACCTCCGTCCACATGGCCGATCGCGCCACCGCCAAGCCCAACCAGCTCTCCGGGGGCCAGCAGCAGCGCGTGGCCCTCGCGCGCGCGTTGGTCATCGAGCCGCAGTGCTTGCTGCTGGACGAGCCGCTCTCCAACCTCGATGCCAAGCTGCGGTTGGAGATGCGCACGGAAATCCGCCGCATCTGCAAGCAGGCCGGCCTCACCGCCATCTATGTCACCCATGATCAGAAGGAGGCGCTGTCGATCGCCGACCGGCTGGCGGTCCTGCGCAACGGGCGCATCGAGCAGGTCGGCGCGCCGGCCGAGGTCTACCGCCATCCCGCCAACCGCTTCGTCGCCGGCTTCATCGGCGAAGGCAATTTTGTCGAGGGACGTGTGGTTGCTGTCGCCGCGGGCCTGGCCAACCTCGACACGCCGCTCGGATCGCTGGTGGCCTCCGCCGGCAAAACGCCTCCCGCCGTTGGAACCAGCGTCAGCGCCTGCATCCGTCCCGAGGCGATCCGTTTTGACGCCGCGCCCGCCGGCGCGCCCAATGTGTTGCATGGGCGGCTCTGCCGCACGGTCTACCAGGGCGAAGTGGCGCAGCACGAATTGGCCCTGGCGACCACGGCGGACGGTGCACCGGCCGAATGGAAGGCCTTCGAGCTCAATCCCGTCGTCGGCGCCGACCGCGCCGGCGAGGAGGTCACCTTCTGGATGACGCCCGAAAACGTGATTCTGGTTTGATCGACTCGAGTCGACAGGAGTCGACGTCAGTCGAGAAGGAACATCCGATGCCCGAGGAACTCTTCGCCAAGCGCGGCGGCTACCGGCGCCTCGACACGTTCATGTTGTCCACCATCGTCTATTATGGAACCGTGGCGTTCTGCCGGAAACATATCCGCAGCAGCCGGCAGACCGAACAGATGGTGCAGGCCGCCCGTTCCGGCCGGCAGAACCTCGCCGAGGGCTCCGAACGGGCTGCTACGTCCACGCAGACCGAGATCCAACTGACGGATGTGGCACGGGCCAGCCTCGCGGAACTCCAACTCGATTACGAAGACTTCATCAACATGCAGGAGCAGATTCCCTGGCGTGATGACGATCCAGACAGTCTTGAGATCAAGTCGATCCACCTGGAACGCACGCCCCCCGGTGCGAATATCATCCACAACTTCGCGCGTACGACGGCGCAGAACCGTGCGAAGTTTGACAAGTGGTTCAAATCCGAAGATCCAGTCGTCATTGCCAATGCCATGGTGCGTCTGTGCGACCGGTCTGACTTCCTGATTCGCAAGCAGTTGGCGGCTTTGGGCGAGCGGTTTCTGGAGGACGGGGGTTTCAAGGAACGGATGACCCGCTGTCGCGCGGCGGCACGCGCCGAGCCGGAAACCCCCGCCTGCCCGAAGTGTGGCCAGCCGATGCGGCTGCGCAACGCCCGCAAAGGTCCCCGCGCGGGCGGTCAGTTCTGGGGCTGCACGAACTATCCTGAATGCGACGGCCTGCGCGACGTCGAGGCTGCCGACAATGACCATCGACATCAATCGACGGTCGTCGACTCCGGTCGAGAAACCCCATGAGCCCGCGTACTCGTAAGACACTGCGCATCGGCGCCGTCATCCTGGCCGCGGTTGCGGCGGTCTATGTCTTCCTGACAGTCTGGTCCATGATCGCGCTGCACAACGCCTATGCTGCGCTCAAACGCGATGGCCGGCCGATGACGCTTGCGGAGGTGGTCCCGCCACCGGTGCCTGACGCCGAGAATGCCGCGCCGCTGTATGAGGAGGCGATCCGGGTGCTCTCCACGGCCAAGGAGGGGGATGAAACATTACTGAAGTCACTGAGTTTTGCAGTGATCGAAACAGCCAACTCCTTCGCGAAGCCCGCGGAGGTCGCACACTTGAACTCACTTCTGGCTCGTCCTGAAACGCAAGAGGCATTGAACTTGGTTCTGAAAGCCAACGAACGCAAAGGTTGCCGCTTTGAGCTAAACTACGGCGCTCAGAATCTCATAGAAATCGTCGGTTCACACGCCACCGAGCTTCAGGTTTTGGTCAAAGCCGCGAACCGCGAGGTCAAGAGACTGGATGCGGCTGGAGATTTCTCCAATGCCTGGCGGCTCGCAGTCGCGACCATGCGCTTGGCAACCGCAAAGCGGAACGAACCCACTCTATTGCCGCAACTCGTTTGCATTGCATGCGTTTACTCCGCCGACCAGACGATACGACAGTTGTGCATGCATGCCCTTCCCTCGCAACACGAGCGACTGCAGATCGTTACAATGCTCGCAAATCTGGACCAGTCCTCGGTCCTCCAGCGAACGCTAGATGGCGAGCGCGTCTTCTTTGGAGATAGGTGCTTCGACCCGAAGAACCGCCAATGCACCGCGGCATCCTTGGATCTGTCTATCCGGCAGAGAGAGGCGTCCTACTTGTGGCCCGATTTCATGTGGCGGTTTGACCATGCGGCTTATCTCCGGATCATGCAGCAGGTGTCCGTGCAAGCGGTTGACGCTGATATCGCGAAGGTTCATGTTCCATGGCACGCGATTTTCGCAAGAGGGACTGTTCCCGGGTTGTGTTCTTTCAGCAAGCAATTTGCCGCCCATCTCGCTCGGGTTCGCTGCACCGAGGCCGGCCTGGCAGTTCTTGGCTATCACGCCGAATATGGCGCCTGGCCGGAGACACTGGCGACATGCATGTCGCAGGTTCCAAACGATCCATTCGCCGCTGGCCAGGCGCTGCATTATCATATAACAGACAAGGGCTTCGTCGTCTCGAGCGTGGGGACGACCGGCAACAAGTGGAAGACGGAGATCGCCTGGAAATGCGAACCGGTACAATAAAGAATCTCCTCGTGGTCGGTGCCGCCGCGCTGATCGTCGCGCTGCCCTTCATCTTGAAGAAGCCGGGCAACGCCGGCGACTGGCGTGCCGGTGATCCGGTACTGGTGATCATCACGCCGCACAATGAGGCGCTGCGCGAGGAGTTCGGCGAGGCTTTCAGCCGCTGGCACCGCGAACACTACGGCAAGCCGGTCAAACTCGACTGGCGCGTGATCGGCGGTACGACCGAGATCATGCGCTACCTCGACTCCGAATACGCCGCCGCCGTGCAGGGCTGGTGGCAGCGCCAGAAGAAGAGTTGGCCGGCCGATGGCGCCGAGCTCATCCTCGATACCCGCTTCCGTCCGGACAAGCCGCCCGCCGCGACCAACACCGACGCCGTCGCCCGCTTCGAGCGGCAGAAGACGCTCTTCAGCGCCTTCCGCGGCATCGACGACGCGACGGCCTTCAGTTGCGGCATCGACCTCTTCTTCGGCGGCGGCACCTATGATCACGAGAAGGCCTATCGCCAGGGCTTGGCTGTCCCGCCGTGGAGCAAGGACGAACTCAAGCAGCCCGAGGTCGCCGCCTTGCTGAATGCCATTCCGATGCAATGCGGCGGCGAAGTGTGGCGGGGCGAGGGCTTCTTTGGCACGGTGCTGAGCACCTTTGGCATCTGCTGCAACCGCGACCGCCTGCATGATCTCGGTTTTACCGCAGCACCCGCGTCATGGCGCGATCTGGCCGACCCGCGGCTCTTCGGCCAGGTGGGGCTCTCGGATCCGACCAAGAGCGGCAGCGTGGCCAAGGCCTTCGAGATGATCGTCCACGAACAGTGCTGGCGCGCCGTCACCAACACCGGCTTCTCGGTCGCGCAGGTCAACGCATTCGAGGGCGCCATCGCCAAGGCTCGTCTGCCCCCCGGCCAGCTGCCGCCTGACGTGCCCCCCGCCTATCAGGCCGCTGTCGAACAGGGCTGGGCCGACGGCGTCAACCTGTTGCGTCTGATCGGCGCCAACGCCCGCTACTTCACCGATGGTGCTGGCAAGATCCCCATGGACGTTAGTGCCGGCATGATCACGGCTGGTGTGGCGATCGATTTCTACGGCCGCTTCCAGGCGGAAATGGAGAAAGCTCCCGACGGGCGCGAGCGCATGAGCTACACGACGCCGCTTGGCGGCACGAGCGTGAGCGCCGATCCTATCTGCCTGCTGCGGGGCGCGCCGCACCGCGAACTGGCCGTGCGCTTCATCACCTACGTGCTGAGCTCGGAAGGGCAGAAGCTGTGGAACTATCGCGCCGGGACGCCGGGCGGGCCACAGCGTTTCACCTTGCGCCGCCTGCCGATCCGGCGCGACTTCTATCCCTCCGACGATCCGGCCATCCAGGCGGTCTACGCCAGCCATCTTCCATACCTGGCCGACAACTTCGCAGACCCCAGCGTGAACCCCTATGCCGTGGCCGCGCAGTTCACCTATGAGCCGCGCTGGACAGCCGCGCATTTCGGCATGCAGCGCGATCTGGTGCGCGCCATGTGTCTCGACTCCGGCGACGAACTGCGCGCCGCCTGGCGCGCTATCCTCGACCACGGCGGGCCGGACAAGAACCCCGCCGCCATGGCGCTGCTCACGGCGCTGCCGGACAAGCCTGTGCCGCTGGACTGGCGTTCGGCCATCGGTGCTTACGCCACGCTCGATCGCAACGCCTGCCTGCGCGAATGGACCGCCTTCTTCCGCGACCACTACCGTGCCGCACAACAGGCAGCGGAGCAGAAATAGACGATGAAGCGACCGGCGGATGACCGCCGGCCCCAGGGAATCAGGAAGCACGAAAGCGGGGCCGCCCGAGCAGAGCATTCCAAGAACTGGCGCGCACGAGCCGACTTTGATACCGTGAAAACCATGCGCATTCTCGCACGCATCCCTTGGCTGCTGCTCGCGCTGCTGCTGCTTGGAGTAGCCTTGTGCCTGCGTCCGGTTTCGGACACCGATATCCTCTGGCATCTGCGCGCCGGCCAGTGGATGCTGGCGCACGGCGAGGTGATACGCACCGACGTCTTCTCCGCCACGCGCTGGGGTTGCACGTGGATCAGCGTTCCCTGGCTCCACGAAGTCGTGCTGGCCTGGCTGCATCATACCTGTGGCTGGCTGGGGCCTACGCTCTGGCAGATGGCCTTCGTGCTGATGATCGTAATCCAGACGACGTTCCTCGTCTGGCTGTTCCGCCGCAGATCCGCGGGCCGCTGGGATTGGCGCTGGCCTCACCTCTCGGTGTCTGCCGTGTTGGCCGTGCTGCTGACGCTGCGCCTGCTGCAGATGCGCATCAACCACCGGCCGGAGATGAACACCTATCTCCTGATCGGCACGTTTCTGATCATCCTCTCGGTTGCGGCGCGGTCCACACGCGGTGCACGTCTACTCTGGCTGTTGCCCGTGCTGCAGATCTGGTGGGCCAACACGCATGGCGTGTTCATCCTGGGGCCGCTGCTGGTCGGCGCCTATGCCGCCGCGGCCTGGTTGACGTGGGTGGTCGGCGATGGCACGCCTGGAGGGCGCCGCGCTGTCGGCGCCGACCGTTCCCTCTTCGGCGTGTTGCAACTCACGCTGGCCTTCCTGCTGGCGGTGCTGGCTTGTTTCATCACGCCTTACGGCGCCGCCGGCGCTTACTATCCGTTCCATCTCTTCCACGTGCTGAACGATCCGCTCTATCGCGACACGATCATGGAAGCCCGACCCGTCTCGCTGGCCATGGCCGCCGCTGGCTCGGGCTCCCTGGGCTACGCGCTGCTGGCATGCGGGGTGCTGGCCGGGCTGGGGTTGCTGGGACGATTGCTGGAAGGTGTTCAGTGTTTAGCGTTCAGTGTTCAGGGATCGGAAGCCGTGCCTGCGAAACAACCGAACACTGAACACCGAACACTGAACACTTGTTTGGCCGGCCTCTGGCAGGTTGCAACGCGGGAATTGGGCCTCGGCTACCTGGTCTGCTGTGCGGCATTGGCCTACCTCTCGCTCACCGCCATCCGCAACGTGCCGCTGCTGGCGTTGGCCGTTGCACCGCTGGTGGCCAACGGCATCGAGTACATTGCAGACGGGTTGGCTGCGGTCGCGGGCGGTGTCTGGGCGCGCGTGACGCGCAACCCTGCGCCAGCGGGCGCTGTGGCGGGTGTCGCCTGCCTGCACAGCCGCGCCGGACGCATCGTCGCGCGCGTCGCCGTGTTGCTGGTGCTGATGCTCTTCTACCGCGCCATCGTCAGCGAGCGGTTCTATGCTTCGCTCGGCTGGCGCACCCGCTGCGCCGTCGGCTTTTCCGATCATGAGCATCCGCTGGCGGCCTGCCGCTTTCTCGCGAAGCATCTGGACGTCTTAGGAGCCCAGGTCGTGTGCGGCGATACCCGCAGCGCCAACACCCTGCTCTGGCGCTTCGGGCCGCGCTGGCTGACGTATTTCGACGGACGCCACGCCGAGATCTACGATCCGCCGATCTTCCGCGCGGCTACGGCCACGCGCACGGATGCCCAGGTTTTCGCCCGCGAAGCCCGCACCTACGGCATCGGCCTCGTCTGCTTCGCGCTGGTCGATCAGCCTGAACGGCCGCATCCGCTGGCCCGCGCCCTCTTTGCCGATTCCAACGCCTGGGGGTTGGTCTACCTCGACGACAGCGCCGCGGTCTTCGTCTCCCGGGCGCACGCGCCGCCGGCATGGGTCGACCGCTTGGCGCTGCCGCAACCGCCGACCAACGCGGACGAGCAGCGCGCGGTCTTCAAATCCTGGTTGGCCGCACAAGGACGCGCCAGCATCGAGGAGCTGGACGATCCCGCCAACGAAGCGCTGACCACCAATGCCTGGGCGCACGGACTGGTGCGCGTCGCGCAATTGGGAGGAATGTGGGCTCCAACGCGCCACCTGCAGTCGCTCCGGTACTGCCGGCTGGCGGCGTTGCTCGACGGGCTGGGCTGGCGTGCGGTCGCCGACGATCTCTATGCGCCCGCGCTGCGCTCGCCAGATGCCGCAGCGGCAGTGCTGCCCCGCGCCCTCAACCACGCCATCGCCATGCATCGCGCCGCGATGGACGATCCTGACCTTCAGGCCAGCATGCTGGCGCAGGTGTGCGGCCGCACGGTCATGTTGCAGCGCGTGGCGCCGTCGGCGATCTCCGCCTACGGCCTGGCCTATCTCGCAGCCGCCGAAGGACGGCCGGGCGAAGCTGCGGCGCGCGCTGAACAACTCCTGAACGAGACGCACGACGTCCAAGTCTATGACGTGCTGATCGCCGCCGAATTGGCGCTGGGCGATGGGGCGCCCGCGGCGTCGCGCGAGATCCATTGGCGCCGGGCGCTACGGGCCTGTCGCGACCGGCTGGCGGTGCAGGCTGACGACGCGTACGCGTGGCAGGTGTATGCACGCCTCAGCGACCTCGCCCTGCGCTTGAGGGAGCCGCTGGTGGCGCAGGCCAACGCGCGCCTGGCGCTGGCCGACACCAACACGCCGCCTGCCGTTGCGGTGCAGCTCAGAACCCGCTGCATGCAACCCGCGGCCACGAGCGCCGCGTCGGCGTTAGAAATCGGGCATTGAGCAGTTCCGCTGCCGCGCTCAGACTCACGCATGCGCATGTGTGAGACTGAGGCATGCATCGCCATGTGGCCGTCGATGTGACACAATCCGCGAATTCCGCAGCCCAAGGATCTCCTCTCTCGCGATGTCGGTTCTGGTCCAGCACAGCGTCAAGCGCACCCTCTTCAACATGGCGTTTCCCATGCTGGCCGGAACGTTTGCGATCAACGCGTACAACCTGACGGACGCCTACTTTGTCGCCCGGCTCGGCACGCCGGCACTGGCCGCCATGGGCTTCACCCTGCCGGTGATCATGCTGCTTTCCTGTGTCGCTGGCGGTCTGGGCACCGGCGTGACCACGCTGGTTTCGCACGCGCTGGGGCGCCACGACCACGCCGGTGCAGCGCGGATCACCACGCACGGCCTGGCCCTGATGCTGGCGGTGACGGCGTGCATCATTGTTGCGGGATGCCTGTCCATCACCGCGATTTTTGCGCGGCTGGGCGCGAATGCCGAAACGCTGCCGCTGGTTCGCGCCTACATGCGCATCTGGTATCTGGGCGCCGTCTTCATGTCGCTACCGATGTTGGGAAACGGGCTTCTGATCTCCTCGGGCGACTCCCGGTCGGCCAGTCTCATGATGATGGTCGGTCCGTTGATCAACGTGGCGCTCAACCCGCTGCTGATCTTCGGGCTGTGCGGCTTTCCGGCCATGGGCATCCGGGGTTCGGCATTGGCCACCGTCATCGCCCAGGCAGTCTCCACGACCTGGCTGGTAACGCTGTTGTATCGAAAGCACCGGCTGATCCGCCTCGGCGCCGGCATGCTGGCTGGTTGCCGGGCCTCATTCCGGCGCATCGCGGAGCTTGGCATCCCGAGCGTGCTGAGCATGATCCTGATGCCACTGTCGGCAGGCGTGATCACGTACATTCTCGGCCGGTTTGGCAACGAGGCGGTCGCGGCGGCTGGCGCGGCGGGCCGCTTGGAAATGTTCGCGTTCATCATCCCCATGGCGCTGGGGATGTCTCTGACGCCCTTTATCAGCCAGAACTTCGGCGCAAACCGGCTTGATCGCATCCACCAGGCGATGTCGCTCGCGACGCGCTTTGCCCTGCTTTACGGCGGGGGCATCGCCGTCGTCTTCTTCGTCGGTGCTCCCTGGATGGCCACCATTTTCAGTCACGATCCGCGCGTCACCAGCATCCTGATCACCTATGTCCGGATCGTGGCCTTCGGGTACGGCATGATGGAAGTGCACCGGTACTGCACCTTCGTCCTGACGGGGTTGCAGCACCCGATTGACGCCACGGCACTCAATGTCATCCGTGTGCTGGTGCTGCTGATTCCGCTATCCTGTCTCGGTGTCGCGCTCGGCGGCATCCGGGGCCTTTTTGTGGGTCGGTTGGTAACCGACGTGGTGGTCGGCAGCCTCGGCCTTTGCTGGGTGCGGCATGTTATGGGCGGCATGGCGCGCTTGACTTCACCTGGCGTATCCGCCGACACTGGGGGCGCCACCGACCGGGGCGGCCGGCAGCTCGCACAGCAGCCAGTCGCACGCGGCGGCGCCTGACCAATCGACAGCCGGGGATGACTGATGAAGCAAATTGTCTGCATGAAATGGGGTGACCTCTACTCCTCCGAGTACGTCAACCGGCTCTATCGCGGTGTCGCCCGGAACATCACGCCGCCATTCCGCTTCGTCTGCCTCACCGATGACCCCGCCGACATTGATCCGCACGTCGAGATTCTGCCCTGTCCGACCATCGAGGCGCCGGCGCCCTTCAACAATACGGGCTGGCGCAAACTGAACATCTGGGCCAAGCACATCGGTGATCTCGCCGGCGAACTGCTCTTTCTGGACCTCGACGTGGTGATCGTCGGCAACCTGGACGACTTCTTCACCTACGGCGACGATTACGTGGTCATGAAGAACTGGACTACGCCCAACCGCCGCATCGGCAACACCTCGGTGTTCCGGTTTCCGATCGGCAAGCACCCCTATCTGCTGCAGCGGTTCCTCGACCAGCCCGCAGCCATGATCACCAAGTATCGCAACGAACAGACGTACATTTCCGGCGAGGTCAGCGGGATGACGTTCTGGCCGGACCCTTGGATTCGCTCCTTCAAGGAGCACTGCATTCGGCCGCTGCCGCTGCGCGCTTTCGTGCAGCCGCGCCTGCCGGCGGATGCCAAGATCATCGTCTTCACCGGCAACCCGCGGCCCCACGAAGCGGCCGAGGGTCGCTGGCCGGCGCGGCGGTGGTACAAGAAGCTCTACAAGAACATCCCACCGGTGCGCTGGGTGCAGGAGCATTGGCGGTAGCAAGCCGAGTCGGACGGTTGGTCAGTGGATGGATTGAGTCGCCGCGCCTGTTTCTGGCACGCCATTTCAGCGTGTTTCGGGCACCTGCGACAACGACCGCGCCAGCGCCTCATAGGCCGGCCGGCGGCTGGCATCCAGCGCCGCCGCGCGACCCAGCAGCAGCAGCGCCTCCTCCTTGCGACCGGCGCGCAGTTTCAGGGCGGCATGGTTGTAAAGGGCCTCCGCGCTCAGCGGGTTGACCGTCTCCGCCATGCTCAGTTGCCGAAACGCGGCATCCAGATCGCCGCGGTCGGCGAGGTCGAGGGCCAGGTTGATGCGCGCTCGATCATGATCCGGGCGCGCCGCAATCGCCGCTTCGTAAGAGGCAATGGCGCGGGCGTTCTCCTTGCGGCGCGCGAAGATCGTGCCCTGGTTGAAGAGTGCATCGGCAAATTGCGGGTCCTGGTGTAGAGCGGCTTCGTAACAGAAACCGGCCGTGTTCAGGTCGCCCCGCCCGTCCGCTGCCGCGCCGATCGCATTCCAGAGATGGGCCGGGTAGCAAATCTGGTCTGTGGGCCAGGTCAGCGGCTGGTTGACCGCGGCCAACGCCGCCAACGCCAGTGCGCTCATGGCGCCAACCGTCAGCCAGCGGCGTTTCGACAGCGCGGCACCGATGGCGTGCACACCTGCCACGGCGCAGAGCACCAGCCCGGGCAGCACCGGCACGCGATACCGCGAACAGGGAAAGTAGAGCGCGACCAGCAGGCCAAAGGCAAACACGGCCGCAACCAGCAGGACGCCGGCACGGCGGCGCACGAGAACCCAGGCGCCCACCAGCGCCAGCGGCACCAGCAATCCGGTCGGGAAGCAAAGCGCACGGGTGCGCCAGACGGCAGCCCGCAACAGCAGGGCCTGATTGCGCCAGCCGTAGATGTCCATGTTGCGCGGCAGTTCGCGGCCATGCCAGAAGACGCCCGCCTTGCGCGCCAGGCGGGCGAGTGCGGCGGCCGGGTCGCGGCTCGCGTCCTGCAGCGCCAGATGGCGGAAGTAGAGGCCGCCGTCGACAGCGTTCATGACGTTGCCCTGCTGGCGCGGCAGGCGCGCGAGTTTGTCCCAGTCGAGGCCGGGCTGAGCAGTCAGGGTGACCTCCCAGTTGCGGTTGTTGCCGACGAAGAGGTTGATGCCGTCGTTGGTTGAGATCCAGACCCAGCGTCCGCTCGCCTCTTGATTGCGCAGGGCGACTGGCGTCAGGACGAGCAGCACGCCCGTCAGCGGCGCGACGGCGTAGCACAGACGGCGCCGCCAGGCGGCACCGGAGAGGCAGGCGAAGACCATTAGCACGGGCAATAGCGCGCCACAGGTACCCACGCACAACGCGGCCAGACCGGTGACAACGCCGGCCAGCAGCCAGCGCCAGAAGGCGGGAGATTCCATCGCGCGCAGCGCCAGCAGCAGGATGCCGGTCAGCAGGGCGGCGGCCGGCGCAGCTGGCAGAAGCTGTGCCTGGTAGAAGAAGAGCGGACCCGTGACGCTGAGCGCCAGGCCGCAGCCCAGCGCCCAGACGGGTGGCAACACCCGCCGCGCGACGCGCCACAGCAACACGGCGGTCAGCGGAGCGAGCAGCAGCGCCTGCACGGCGCGCAGGATCGTGGGATCGGGTCCTGTCAGGTGCAGGAGTCCGGCGAGCAGATAAGGATAGAGCGGGGGTTGCCAGAACGCGCCCGCAGCCGCGCCATGGCCGGCGGCGATGGCGACGGCTTGCTGAAAGTAGGTCGCGGCATCGACCAGCGGATAGCGAAACAGGAGCGAGCCGGCGGTCTCGACCAGAAAGACGCCCTGCACCAGCATGGCGAATGCGGCCAACATCAAGCCAGTGCGCCAGCCGTCAGCGGCCGGCAGCCAGCGCCAATCGCAGGCAGAGGTTGGAATGGCCCTGGATGGCATGGGCTCATTCTGGCAGCAACGCCGGCGGCTGGCAATGGCGTGGCGCACGTTTACGCAGCACGCGGCATTGGCGGGCCATACGGCGCATGTATCGAATCACCTGGTTCACCCCTTTTCTCTTGACCCGCTTTTTCCCATATAGCATCGTGTCGTTAATTTCGAATGACTTGGAAAAGAAGGACACCGATGAAACGTCTGACAACAGGACTGCTGGCGTTCATGATGCTTACCACGATGGTGCAGGCTGCCGATGTCGACTGGACCGGCTTCTATGCAGGCCTCAACGCCGGATACGGCGTCGGGCGGACGCATGCCGGCTACCGGGATCCGCTCCTGCAGTCCTATCGGGTCGACAGCAAGCCATCCGGCTGGCTTGGCGGAGCCCAGATCGGCGCGAACCGCCAGTTGTCCGACGGCGTGGTCCTGGGCCTGGAGGCTGACGCCGAAGGCGCCGGCCTGTTCGACCGTGTCTACGACACAGCCAGCGATGACCTGCGGGACCGGCCCGGCAACAGCATCAAGACCCGTCTGGATTTCGCCACCACCGTGCGTGCGCGCGTGGGGTATGCCGTTGGCCGCTTCCTCCCCTATCTGACGGCCGGCGGGGCCGGCGGCCATGCCGAGGTCTCGGCTACCGATGGTCCGATTTCGGAGAGCAAGTTCCTCCTCGGCTGGACTGTTGGCGGGGGCTTGGAGTATGCGCTCTCGGCCCACTGGAGCCTGCGCACGGAGTACCTGCACATCGATCTGGGAGAGCACACCTGGTTCAAGGACGAGCTTTGGGCGGCCCGCTCCCATCTCACGGGCGATGCGGTGCGCCTGGGCGCCAACTACCGGTTCTGAGTCGCGCCCGCCGGCCCGCTCCTCAGCGGGACAGGCGCAACCGGAAGAAGCGCTGTCCCGCGGCGTTGGTGTCCATGCCGGACATGAGGCCGTTCAGCCCCGTCATCTTCTCCGACGGCTGCTGAACCGGCGTCCAGACGGTGCCCGGCACGAGCGAGGTCGCCGTCTCCAGCGCGAAGTACCACGCGCTCGTGCCCGTCCACGTCATCAAAAGACGGTCGTCAACGATCTGCGCTGACTTAATGGCCACCGACGGCGATGTGTCGGCCGGGTCATCGTCGAGGCAGAGGCTGTCGGTGGCGTTGGTCTGGTTGCCGTTGCCGAACAGCATGCCGAACTTCAGGCAGACGCTGCGGGTCGTGGGCTGCGTCGTGAACGCATAGGAGAAGGACGTCCAGTCCGGCGCGGCGGTGCGGATCGTCGGTCCGGCCGTGGAAAGCCAGGCGCCGCCGTCGATGTTCGGGGACTCCAGCACCTGGACTTGGAGCTCGCTCGCGGTCGCGTCGCCTTGCGCGTTGAAGCCGGGCCCCAGTGCCTTGTAGAAGAAATGGAGCGAATACGACGCGTTGGAGACCACGGGAACGTAGTACGTCCGCAGGGCTTGCACGTATGCGGCACTTCCGCCACGGGCATTGGTGCCGGGATGCGCCACGGCGCCGGCCGTACCGCCAAGACCTGCGTCGGCGACGATCATCCAGTCCGCGTACTGGTTGTTGTTGGTGCCGTTGATCCAGTACGTCTGCTGCGGCCAGGGCGGTTGCGACGTGCCGATGGCCGCGCCCTCGAAGGGCGGAAGATGGATGGCGCCGGGCTCCAGAGGAACGATCAAATATCCCGTTCCGCCAGCCAGGCTGCCGCTGACGGCGGCGACCCTGGCCGCACCCACGGCATGTCCCGTGAAGCATGCGCTGCGACCGTCCGGCTGGACGGTGAAGTCGGAAACAGCCGCGTCGCCATTGGTGGCGCTCAGCGACCAGGTGGCGTTGGTGTTGGCGACGAAGTTGCCCCCCGCGTCCCGGGCAATGGCGTACAGCATGAGTCCGGTTCCGATCCGGACCGTGGGAGATCCGACCACGCTGCCGCTGCCGTCCGCTGCCGTCTCGATGCCAAGCAGAGCCGCCGCTCCCGGCACGACGGTGACGGCACCGCCGCAGCCGGCGAGCGTGTAGTTGCCGGCAGCGGCCCCGCCCAGGACCAGCGTGCCCGCGGAGACCACCGGCTGGGCTCCCACCCCGGCGCCGGCCAGCGTGGCCGATCCCGACGCCAGCGTCACGTCGTCGAATCCGACCCGGTTGCTGATCGTCAGAAACGAGGCGTCCGCAAGCGCGGTCCCATCGTACGCGCGGCTGCCGGAGAGCATGGCCGGCCGCGGATTCACCGTCTGCGCCAGCTGGCCCGTGCTGGCACCCCAGGCGCCCGATGGCTGGAAGCTGGCGCTCACCGCGCAGGGACCGGCCGGGAAGGCGACCGGCAGCAGCGCGCTCACCGCCCCGCCATTCGTCAGCGCAACGGCACCACCGAAGGCCGCGCCGTTCGTGTAGAACTGCGCCCATCCCGCGGGTGTCCCGCCCGTCGGTGTGGTCACCGTGGCCGCAAAGCCCGGGGGCTGGCCGTAGAGTGCCGGGTTCGATGAGGAACCGACCGTCGTGACCGTCGGTGGAACGACATTCAGGATTCCGGTGCCAGCGAAGCAGGCGCTTGGGTTGCTGGCGGCGGAGGCGGCCGATCCCCATGTTCCCGGCGCCACGAACGTGCTGCCGCCATCGAACGAGAGCGCGGCGATGGTGTTGGTGCCGGTGAACGCGAGGTTGACCAGAGCGGACCCGTTCAGAAGCAGCGACGCCGAACCGGAGATGTAGCGGTTGGCCGTGCCGGATGAAAGCGTGAGCGTGGCGCCGGCTGCCACCATGGCGCTACCACTGCCCAGACCACCGTCGGCGCGGACGTCGAGCGTGCCGCCGCTGACCGTCGTGCCGCCCGTGTACGCGTTGGCGGCGTTGAGCACAAGGGTGCCGGGCGAGGACTTGGTCAGGGCGTGGCCGCCCGAGATGGCGCCGTTCAAGGTCACAGTGCCAACGATCGCGTTGCCACCGCCCACCTGGATGGTGAGGTCGCTGGTCAATGCCGGGTAGGCGCCGTTGATCGTGATGGCGTCCGTGGGTTGGTCATCCATGTTGAAGCCGATGGATCCCGCGCTGGGGAACTGCACATTGGCGGTCGATTGCGTCATGGCGCCCGAGGAGCCGCTGACGGTGCGGGTCGAAAGAACGGCACCGCTTGCAAGCGACATGGCGTTGGTGATCGAGCGCGGCATGAGATCGGTGAAGACCAGCGTGGCGCCGGCGTTGACGACGATCAGGTCCGCTGGCGCCACCGGGTAGGCGTAGGCGGTGCCGGTCTTGGCCAGGTTGCGCAGGAAGGCGCGGCCGGAATCGACCGTCAACTTGCCCAGGGTGTTCTGCGCGCCGGGACGGAGGACAATGTCGCCGCCCTTGAGCGTCAGGCCGTTGGCCGCGGTGCCGCCGGAGACATACTCGCCAATGCCGGAGTAGTTCTCATGGCCGATCTCCAGCGGGCTGACGATCGTGCCGCCGCCGCTGCCGAGGATGATGTTGCGCAGCAGCCAGTTCTGTCCGCTGCCGTAGAGCGCGCCGCCGGTTACCTCCAGCGCGCCGCCGGCGAACGTCAGCGTACAGGAGGCGGACACATAGCCCAGGTTGTGCGTGGTCGAGTTGTCGGCGCTGACCGAGAGCGTGCCGTCCGCGATCACCGTGCCCGCGCGATAGGTGTTGTTGCCGCTCAGCGTCAGCTTGCCGGTGCCACTCTTGCGCAGGACGCAGGAGGTGCCGCTGATCACCCCGCTGACCGCCAGGTCGCCGCTGGCCGCATTCAGGGTGAGGGTGCTGCTGCCGGCGATGGCCAGCTTGACCGTCTGCAGCGCCGCGCTCTCGTTGCGAAGCTCGCCCGTCAGCGTCAGGCTGTTGCCCGCGAGGGTGAAGGCGCTGGCCGTGTTGCTGAAGATGATGCTGGCGAACGAATATCCCGTGTAGTCATTTGTCGTCGTCAGCCGCGAGGAGCCGGCGAAGACCAGGGTGTCGCCGCTGCCGGGAGCCGTGCCGCCCCAGTTGCCGGCCGTCTTCCACTTGTTGTCCGCGCCGCCGCCCGTCCAGACGCGCGTGGCCGCCTGTGCAGAGGCGGCAACAACGCAGATCAACACGAATGCCAGACGGCCAGCGCGCATAAAGCTCTCCTGCCTTGACAAGCCAGCCCCGGAGGGAACGGAACGGTGCCGGAGAAGGTAGTGATCGCCAGGCGCAGTGTCAATGGCGGGCAAACCGGGCCGGGTTCTCATGCCTGTTCCTTGCCGCCCACCGCACGGTGAATGGCATCGGCCACCTCCTGGCCGATGCCCGGCACGGCGGCAATGGCCGCGACATCGGCGCGGGCGAGGCGGTAGACGGAGCCGAAGGTGCGCAACAGCAGCTCCTTGCGGTGCGGGCCGATGCCCGGAATGTCATCCAGGGCCGATTCGCGGATCAGGCGGTTGCGCAGGCGACGGTGGTAGTCGATGGCAAAGCGGTGCGCCTCATCGCGCAGCCGCTGGAGAAGCTGCAGTGTCGGCGACTCGCGCGGCAGCAGTCGCGGCGAGCGACCGTCGTCACAGACAATCTCCTCGCGCTCCTTGGCCAGGCCGGCCGTCGGCAGGGCATCGAAGCCCAGCGCCGCCAGCGCACGGCGGGCAGCGCGCAACTGTGTCACGCCGCCGTCCACCAGCACAAGATCGGGCGCCGGCAGTCCCTCATCGCGCAGCCGGCCATAGCGGCGGGTGACGACCTCGGCCATCATGGCGGGGTCATCTGCACCGGTCACTGTGCGGATGCGGAAGCGCCGGTAGCGCCGGCGGTCGGGGACGCCATCCACGGCGCAGACCATACTGGCGACCGCCAGCGAACCCAGGATGTTCGAAATATCGAAAGCCTCCACCATGCGCGGCGGTGTCTTCAGTCCCAGCAGCGCCTGCAGGCCGGCCATGCCGGAACGGGCGTCGGCGATGCGTCGTTCCCGGTCCGGCGCGACCGCGGCGCGGCCGCGCCTCCGCACCAGGGCGCGCAACGCCAGCAGGGTGTCGCGCAGCCGCGCCGCCTGTTCAAAATCGCGGCGCCCGGCAGCCTCCCGCATGCGCGCGTCCAGCGCGTCCAGCACCGGTACGCGCTCGCCGCGGAGGAAGGCGCAGGCCTCCTCAAAGCGGGCGCGGTAGGCCTCCGGCGCGATCCGGCCCACGCACGGCGCGGAGCAGAAGCGGACGCGGTCGTTGATGCAATGGGCGTAAGTGTCGGCGTCGGGCACGAGCGGCGGACACTTGCGGATACCGTAGTGCTTCTCGACGAAGTCGAGGGCGGTGCGCACCACGGTGGCGGAGGGAAAGGGTCCGAAGTAGCTGGCGCCGTCCTCGCGCACGATGCGGCAAGTGGTGAAGCGGGGGACGGGTTCGCGCGGATCGCCGCGGATGGCCAGGAAGCGCTTGTCGTCGCGCAGCAGGATATTGTAACGGGGCCTGTACTGCTTGACCAGCTGGCTCTCGGTCAGCAGCGCCTGGGCCTCGTCCCGGACGATCACCAACTCGAGATCGGCGACGCTGTGAATCAGGCTGCGCAGTTTCGGCGGCGCATGGTGCAGGGTGTAGGTCCGGAAATAGCTCTGCACGCGGCGGCGCAGCGAAACGGCCTTGCCGACATAGATCAGCCGCCCCTGCCGGTCGCGAAAGAGGTAGCACCCCGGCTTGTCAGGCAGGTTCTGAAGTTTGGCACGCAGCCCGTCGGTCATGACTGTCAGTGTCACGGCTCGGCGCGCGGGTGTCAAGCGGGCCATGACAGTCGGCGCAGGCATCACGCTGTCAGCCGGGCTGGAATGTTCGCATCCAGCCGGCATCTTCATCGTGTTCGTTGTTCTTCGTCATGACGCTCCTGCACCGGGTGAACATGGCTGTTTGCTTCCACCTTTTGCGAAAGGTGGAAGTCGTCACCCCGTGCGATCCAAGCTGACGGACAAGAGGAAAGGCCTTCTGGTGGACGCAGCCAGGGCGGTTACGACGCTGCCTTGATCGGACCTCATGCAATCAGCATGAGCAGGGATTTTCGGCTTCCTGCTGTCGTGATGTTGCGCGAGGGGTGCATGACAGTTTTTTGATGGTTGCCGGAAAGCGCTTGTATTTGCGCCAGTTGTCGGCCTAGCCCGCTAGACAGCCTCTGCCCCATCATTTTTATGCCGTGCTGTTCTGAATGGGGGTAA